>OFFP01000699.1_pt1 | contig 26464 bp, 24 predicted proteins | sample 1521431 | NCBI WGS metagenome assembly OFFP01 (sample SAMEA3504104, study PRJEB24116) | mouse gut metagenome | biome: mouse gut; feature: mouse-associated habitat; material: faeces | place: Denmark | collected 2011
ATTCACGCCTATGATGAAGATGTGAAATGGCAGTTGGCAGAGCCGGGGGCATTGATGAGCGCAAAGAATTATCGGGATAAAAAGGCACTTCCACTTGTGGAGAAATTGAAAGAGGTCGTTAAAAATCTGACTATCAAATGTGTACAGCTTACGGAGCAAAGCAAGAAGCTGACCGCCAAAATGGACGGGCAACAAAAACAGATTAGCCGCTTGACGGATAAGGTTATGGAACAGAGCGACATCATAGACCGATTGCAGGAAAAAGCGTCTGATTTGGAGCGTTTGGAGCGTCATTTAGGCAGGGAACAGGTACAGTCGATAGTGGAACGGTCAAAGGCATTAGAACAGGCAGAAAGGGCAAATAAATGCCCGAAACGTGCCTTTGAAATGAGCCGATAGGAAAAGGGGGATTGAAAGGATATGACGGATATGGAAAAGAAAATAATGATACGGTTATGTGCTAAAATTGTGGCAGATACAGACCTTTACGAAACGGACAGGGAAGTGCGAAATCTGATAGACTGGGTATGCCTGTCGGAGCAGATAAAGGAAAACAATAATACAATCCGCAATCTGACCGGGGAATATAAGAAGATAGAGCCGGATTGCCGGGAGGGAGTGCGGGCGCAGTTGGAGCGTATGAAAGAACTCTGTAAAGAGCGCAATAATCTGTATGAGAAACAGAACGATTTGAAAGGGCAGAAATACAAAATAGAAAAATCGTTGGAACGATAAAAAATATGGGGCGTGGCGGTTGCTATGCCCTATATTTTATAGTGGCAGGTACGGAGAGAAGGTGCTATAATCGAAAGCATGATTAAAGATATGGGAGATGAAACGGCATGGAAATAAATGTAGAGGATAATTTTAGGCTGTTATTTGAGAAAAATAATAATACGGCATACAAGGCATTGCAGACGTTACAGAAAGAATGTGAGGAATCTGACAAGGTATATTGTTATATGGATAAGTTAGCCGATATGATTGACAATGATAATTCTTACATTCAGACAAGAGGGCTTACGCTGATTGCCTACAATGCTAAATGGGATAAAGATAATAAAATTGATGAAATCATAGACGAATATTTGAAGCATATAGAAGATGTTAAGCCGATAACGGCAAGACAGTGTATAAAATTGCTACCTATGATAGCAAAAAATAAGCCGGAATTAAAAGAAGATATTGTTACGGCATTACAAAAAGCGGATATATCTATTTATGCAGAAAGTATGCAGTCATTGGTCTATAAGGATATTCAAAATTCTTTGGCAGAGATAGAAAAACTATAAATTCATTGGGATTTTAAGGAGCGTGGAGTAATGGATAACTGGTTTACAATAGATAAAATTGATGCAAATACATATATTATCAGTGAATACCGCCATTGGGAGGAAACGCATTGCTATCTGTTGAATGGAAATACCCGAAGTCTGCTTATTGATACGGGGCTTGGCATTTCCAATATATATGAGGAAGTGTTGAAACTTACCGATAAACCTATTACGGCAGTTGCTACGCATATTCACTGGGATCATATTGGAGGGCATAAGTATTTCACGGATTTTTATGCTCACGTTGACGAATTGGAGTGGCTGAATGGTATATTTCCTTTATCAATTGAAACGGTTAGAGAGATGGTCATTGACCGCAGTGATTTGCCCGAAGGATTTTGTGTAAACAATTATGAATTGTTTCAAGGTATGCCGACAAAAGTGCTGAAAGACCATGACATTATTGATATTGGCGGCAGGGAAATTGAAGTGCTGCATACTCCCGGACATAGTCCAGGGCATTTGTGTTTTTGGGAAAAAAGCAAGGGATATTTATTTACAGGTGATTTGGTTTATCAGGATATTCTGTTTGCTTATTATCCGTCTACTGACCCGGAAGCATATCTTAATTCATTGGAAAAGGTTGCATCATTGCCTGTGAAGAAAGTGCTTCCGGCCCATCATTCACTGGATATAAAGTCAGAAATCCTAATTCGTATGCGGGAAGCATTTAGAAATCTTAAGGAAGATGGAAAACTTCATCATGGCAGCGGTACATTTAACTATGGAGATTGGGGCGTATGGTTATAAGAAGGGAAAAACGAGGTGAAATGGTAAACAAAATTGAAGGATTGGTATCGTAGTCGTTATGCTTTATGAGGTGAGAAAATGAAAACACAGGAGTATGAGCTTATTGAAAGATACATGCTTGACTGCATGTCGGATAGTGCACATGACAAAGATCACATTTACAGGGTGCTATACATAGCATTAGACATCGCCGAATATGAAAAGGATGTTGATCATAATGTTCTAATAGCAGCGTGTCTTCTGCATGATATAGGGCGTCAGGAGCAATTTGACAATCCTCAATTATGCCATGCAGCCGTTGGTGCGATTAAGGCTCATGATTTTTTGGTGAAAAATGGCTTTGACATTGCATTTGCAGACAGAGTAGCTTCCTGTATACGTGCACATCGCTATAGAGGTGGAAATCCGCCCATAGAGATTGAAGAGAAAATCTTGTTTGATTCTGATAAAATTGATGTAACTGGAACAATAGGAATTGCACGGACAATTTTTTATAAAGCTCAAATTCATGAGCCATTGTATTCTTTGACTGAAAACGGATATGTGGCAGACGGGACGGATGATTTGACGCCTTCTTTTTTTCAGGAATATAAATTCAAACTGGAAGGACTGTACACCCGGTTCTATACAAAAAGAGGGAAAGAAATTGCAATGCAGCGTCAATATTCAGCAAAAGCATTTTATGAAAGTATGCTGAAAGAAACACAGGAAACATATCAATTAGGGAAAGCGTTGGTTGATAATTGGATAGACTGAACGCCCCCCAAATAAACTGAAAAAGTATTGACCACACAGAAGCCGGGGCTTTCCGGGTAGAAGGAAACCGCAGGTTTTTGCTGACAGATGGCCGTTGTTCCTGGGAGGACGGTGGAAAGTCCTGTTCCCACAGGAATAACGGCTATCTGACGGCGAATCAGCAGACAGCAGCCAGGGCGGGCGCTGCGCTGCAGGTAACTAAAAACGGAACAGCACTTTCTCCGCCCCGGTACAGGCCATGATATCTTTCTCGGATTTTCGATACAAATCCCCCAATTCTGCAGGGCATGTAATGATCAGTTCCGGGATGGGATCCTTCATGGACATCTGCTTTTCCGTCTTGGCTTTGCGCACATGGGAGATGGTTTCCTTCAAATGTTCGCCGAATGCAAGATACAGCATGTCCTCCTGTTCTGCGGCCCAAAGGGTCTGGTGCAGGGAGAGTTCCTTTTCCTGTTTTCTGTAAAAATCCTGATAGATATACTCCGTTATATAGGGCGTGTAGATGGCATATAATTTCAAAATTCCCAGAAGGCTGTGATACACCGCAATCTGCCCGGAATATCGCTGTTCCGCGCCGTGTTTTTCAGGCTGATAGAGGCGTTCCTTGGCGATTTCAATGTAATAATCGCAAAAATCCTTCCAGAACAAATTGTCAATTTCATGCCTTGCCTGTCCTATTTCATAATCCTCCAACAGACCTGCGGCTTTTCTTGTGGTTTCCTTCACCCGCTGCAGGATCCATCTGTCCACAGGCAGCAGTTCGGTTTCCTCCCAGGAATCGGGTTTTTGGAAATCTGCCAGCTGCAGGATGGAGAATTTTGCCGCGTTATACAGCTTATTGAGGAATCTTTTGGAGGTTTTCAACTCTTCCTGGGTGAAGAAGGTGTCTGTGCCGAGCTTGCTGCTGGCGGCCCAGTAGCGGACTGCGTCTGCGGAATGGGTTTGAATCAAATCCATGGGAGAATCGGAATCGTTCTTTTTGGATTTGCTTATTTTTTCACCCGGCTTTGCAAAGACAAAACCGCTTATCATAATGTCTTTCCAGGGAATTTTTCCAGTGTGGTAAAGGCTTTTTACAATGGAATAAAATGCCCAGGTGCGAATGATATCGTGGGCCTGGCTCCGCATTCCCATGGGGAGGATTTGATCTGAAATATCATCTTCCTCCCCGTATCTGGCATTGATCAGGGTGGTGACGGAGGAGGTTGCCCAGGTGTCCAGAACCGCTTCCTCGGGTATCCACTCCCTGGAGCCGCAGGCACAGGCATGGGGCGGCGGGCTTTCCAGAGGGTTTACCGGGAGCTGATTTTCCGCCGCAAACAGGGGCTTGCGGCAGGCTTTGCAGTACCACACCGGAAAGGGGACTCCGAAATACCTTTGCCTGGAAATGCACCAGTCCCATTTTAAATTTTCTACCCAGGAGATATATCGGTGCTTAAAATGCGCCGGGTGCCAGGTTATCTCATCCGCGGCTTTCAGGAATCTCTCTTTTTCCGACAAAACATCAATATACCACTGCCAGGAAGGGATGAATTCCACGTCATTTCCGCAGCGCTCGTGAATGGCAACCATGTGGATCATTTCCTCCTGCTTTACCAGAAGCCCCTTTTGCTCCAAAAGCGCTGCCAGATGCGCCCTTGCGGCCTTGACTTTCATTCCCCCTATATAGGGAACTGATTCCTCAATGGTGCCGTCGGCCAGAATTATTTTTCGGTAGGGCAGATGATACTTCCGGCACCATTCCATATCCGTGGAATCACCGAAGGTTGCGCACATGACGGCGCCGGTTCCCTTTTCCATGGAAACGGTTTCATCCGCCAGGACGGGAATCTCAAAATCATACAGGGGAACAGTGGCCTTTTTTCCCACAAATGCCTGATATCTCCGGTCATCCGGATGGACAAACAGGCACACGCATCCGGCAAGCAGTTCCGGCCTGGTGGTGGCTATGAGCAGCGGCCCTATCTCTGTAGGAAAGTTGAAATAGTGAAAGAGGGTCTGGCATTCTTTTGTCTCCAGTTCTGCCTGGGCAATGGACGTCCGGCATTCCGTACACCACAGTACCGGGGATTCCTTTCGGTAGGCTTTCCCGGATTTGGCCAGTTCCAGAAAGGATTTTTGTGAGATTTTCCGGGATAAGTCGGAGATTGTCCGGTATTCCAGATTCCAGTCCACACTAAAGCCCAGGCGCTTCAGCAGGCCTTTAAATTCCGCTTCGTATTTCCCGATTGTCTGCATGCATTTGGCGCGGAAAACGCTTCTGGGCAGCATGTTTGCGCGGATTTTTTCATCCCGTTCAACCAGGCGTTCGGTGGGCAGGCCGTTATCGTCAAAACCAAAGGGATAGAAAACATTATATCCCTGCATGCGCTTGAATCTGGCAATGATTTCCGCCTGGGTATAGGAAAATACATGTCCGATATGCAGTTTTCCGCTTACGGTTGGCGGGGGAGTATCAACGGAAAAGGTTTTCTGGGAAAAGGTTTTCCGGGAAAAAGTTTTCCTTTCTTTTTCGTTTTGATACTGATAAATGCCTTCCCGTTCCCAGAATTCTTGTAATGCTTCTTCCGTTTTTTGAAAATCGTACTTCTTATCCATGGGGATACCTCCTGTAAAATTTTTACAAAACAGACAAAAAACGCCCTAAGCATATGCTTAGGGCGAATCAACATGTCCGCGGTACCACCTAAATTCAGAAATACTTCTGCACTCATTACCATACGGGAATACGACTGTCCCAGGGGGACGGATCTTATTCCGATAGGGCTTCCCTGATAACGGTGGGAATCTCCGTTGAAATCTACTTGGCGGACCAGTACAATCCTCCGTTCCTTTCAAAGCTCTAAGGTCACTTCCATACGTCCTTCACGAAAGTTTTCACCAGCCACTTTCTCTCTGTACATCCGGATTTGTATGTACTTCTCCTCGTCGATGCCTTTTGTCTGTAATTGTGTTTGTTATTTAAGCATATATTTCGGAGTTTGTCAATCCCTTTTTTGCCTTGAGTTTCCGCAGTTTTATCCACATGGATGCCGTTTAACAGCGCTGATAATCTACGATTTTCAAATTACACCGAAAATATAAGGAATCCTGGCTGATTTTGTAGTAGAATTAAGATGTCCAGTCAAAATGCTGCTAAACAAAATCAGGAGGACTCCTTATGGCTCATTATACTACAGATACCTATACTTTGAAACGGGAAATCTTGACTTTTTCAAATAAGATTTCCAGGAAGCTTTCCAAACCTGACAGGAAGTTCACTGCCGACATGGCCTACGGCATGCTCGCTTCCGGCAGCTGCCTCCTCACAGATATCGTTGACCAGCTCCACGAAGATTCCAAAAAGATCAATTCTGTGGAACGTCTCACCAGACATCTGAACAAAGGCATCCCTGCAAAAGCCCTGCGCTCCTACCTGTCGACCATCCGTAAATGGATTCCGGATGAGCCTGTCGTACACATCGATGACAGCGATATCGTGAAGCCGGATGGACGAAAATTCGAAGCCCTGGGGCTCGTCAGGGATGGCTCTAAGAGCACGGACACCAAGAATGTCTATGAAAAAGGCTATCATGTGACAGAAGCCTGTGCCCTGACAGGGAGCGGCCATCCGGTCAGCCTCTTCTCAAAGATCCATTCCTCAAAGGAGAAGGATTTCACCTCCATCAATGATGTGACCTTTTCCGCTATGGAGCGTGGCGCTTCCCTGCTGGGGAAGGCCACCTTCGTCATGGACAGGGGATATGATGACAACAAGATGTTCCTCAAGCTGGACAGCATGGAGCAGGATTATGTCATCCGCCTCACTGAAAAACGCAAACTCTTCTTCCACGGGAAATGGGTACCTGCGACACGGCTCAGGGACCAGCGCAAAGGCAAGATAAAGATGCCGCTCTATTACAGAGGCAAGAGCCATGATGCGTACCTGTCACATGTGAAGGTACAGATCACCGCTTCCCGGAAAGACATCTATCTGGTGCTGGTCTATGGGATTACGGAGCATCCCATGATGCTGGCCACAAATAAGAAGATTTCTTCCAAAGAAGAGGTCATCAGGGTCGCAAAGCTCTACTTTTCCAGATGGCGCATTGAGGAATATTTCCGCTGCAAGAAGCAGGTGTTCCGTTTCGAGGGGTTCCGGGTAAGGAAACTTAAGGCGATAAACGCCCTTAATTTCTATATCACCTTATGCATGGCATTCCTGGCACACCTGTCCATGAAGCCGGAAACGAATGCCCTTAAGGTCTCTATCATAAAAACGGCGGCTCCTATAAAGGAGAAGGTACATTTCTGCTATTACCGGCTGGCAAAAGGCGTCACCGGCATACTGTCGTATGCGAAAGAGGGCGTCAGGCTCTGGTTCCGGACGAAGCGTCCGGCCTACCGTCAACTCTGCCTCAAGCTGGCCGTCTGAATAGATAAAAGAATATGTCTCCCAGTGTCCGGTTCCGGCGGGGCTTATTTTGAGTACCATTACTCATTGATACTGCCATTCGTATACTTCAAAAAACTGGCAGATTGGTACTTTGGGATCCTATATCCATTTCTCGATTACAGTTTGCGGAAACTCAAGCTTTTTTGCGCGCTGTTATGACAGAATTATTCCGCTGAAATAATCCGCTGAAATATTCCTCCGGCAGTTTGGCTTTGAGAAGACCTCTGTATTTTTAGGGGCAGTGCGGGCGTTTTTGGTCATTTTTCCTTGTCAGTATTTGAAAAGAATGATAAGATGAAAATCAGGTAAGGTATCGAACAGGAGACGAGATGAAATTTGCGGATTATGAAATCGTTTATCTTCCGAAAGCGCAGTGGGAGGGGCCATTCCGCCAAAACTGCAATTATGACTACAATTGATCAAGAGGCAATAGGCAAATGTTTAGTGCCATTGCCAGATATGAGGATAATATAATTCAAATCAGAAAAAGCGCAATGGATGATCTGCTGACAGGTCATGTTCGCCTGAATGTGTAGGAGGTATTAAGGGTGTCCGATTTACATGCAAATTATGATAACAATCAGGGTGAAATTGTTATATATCAGTCTGAAAACGGCGACACAAAAATAGATGTGCGTTTTGTGGATGAGACAGTCTGGCTCACCCAACAGCAAATGGCAGAATTGTTTCAATCTTCCCGAACGAATATTGTGGAGCATATCCAACATATCTATGAGGAAGGCGAGTTGGACGAGGAGTCAACCTGTCGGAAATTCCGACAGGTTCGAATGGAGGGCTTACGCCAGGTTACAAGGGAAATTCCACACTATAACCTGGACATGATTATATCTCTTGGTTATCGCGTAAAATCCATGATAGCTACACATTTTCGGCGTTGGGCAACAGAGCGGTTAAAGGAATATATGATCAAGGGCTTCACGATGGACGATGAACGGCTGAAAAATCTCGGCGGTTCCGTCCCTGTGGCAACTGCCTGCGTGAAAAATTGGCGGCTCCGCAAAAGTATCAGAAATATTTATCCTATAAGACAGGAGGAATGTTTTTATGAAATCGATTATTATTTATGAATCCACCCACCATGAGAATACAAAAAAGCTTGTGGATGCCCTTGCAAAAAAACATAATATGAAAACTGTCAGCATTGAAAACGCAGAGCCCGTAGATTTGTCAGAATATGATATAGTGGGTCTTGCTGCGGGGATTGCTTTTGGAAAGTTCTACAAACGTATGGAGGAGTTTGCCGCAAAAATTCCGTCAGGAAAACAGGTGTTCCTTCTCTATACTTGCGGGAATCCAAGCGGTGGATATGTAAAGAGCATTACAAAGACGCTTGAGTCAAATGGTGCAAAGGTGATGGGAAGCTTTGGCTGCAGAGGTTATGACACCTATGGCCCGTTCAAACTTGTGGGGGGATTGCCAAAGGGCATCCGACAGAAGAAGATATTGATGGTGCTGTAGTGTTTTACGATAAAATAAGCGGGGGAGAATAAAATGGCTATATGCGCCCTTACCTTGGCTTAATAAACAAACTCCCTTTTCAGAATTGTGTACCCGTTGAAAAATAGCCGATAAAATATTGTAAGGAGCATAGCATGAAAAATACAGATATTCTTGTTGATCTGCTCATGGAGGATATAGAAAATAAGACGGTTCTCGAAGCTGCCTGCGGGGCGGCGGATTTTTCTATTTCTGCATCGGCCTATTCTGATGGCGTTTATTGTATTGATCTTGACGCCGGAAGACTAAACTGCAAGACTGCTGCAAATATACATTTTCAAATCATGGATGCGTCCAAAATGGATTATGCAGATGATACATTTGATACCGTTATTTTATACAATGCCTTTGCTCATATTCAGTCTCAATGGGTTGAGATTGAACGGGAATGCAAACGAGTTCTAAAAGCAGATGGAGTTATTTATATCGTGGGGACATGGAAATTGGATGTACGTATAATAATGGATGTTTTTGGCGATAAGGCAAAATGGCGGAATCAATTTCTGATTGTTGAAATAAGAAAATAAAGGGTACCATTTGGGTACGCTTTCCCGAAAAGAGATTAAACAAATGGACAAACTGAAATATGGAGGATAAAAATATGCAGACAATCATTGTATTGTTAAATCCTGGAAAACTGGAAAATCCTGATATGGATTTGCGTTATTCTGTACCAGACCGCATTGAGAAGTATCTGCTTCTCTGATAAGAAGCAATGGATATGTGTCCCCATTAATCAAAGTATGGATATAGCAGGAGGATTTCGGCATGTCAATACAAACGTCTGCCCGGGAAACGATAAATGCACTGAATGCAATTTTCGATAAACATAAAAACGAGCGTATCTGTGTTTTGGCAACAACGTGCTGCGGCAAAACAACCTTGCTGAAGCAAATTCCTGATTGTGTAGATTTGGACGATGAATTATGGCCGCAATTAACCAGGGAGGAAGCGGAATTTATCAGCCAAAAACCATGGACGAAGGAAATTGGTGACTTTATTGATAAGCTGGTCTATGAGAAAATATCGGTAAAAGTCGGGCATCCGTTGTTCACTACAATTATTGTGGATTGTGATGTAGTAATATATCTTGATATCAGCGATGAATTGTTGGCTGAACATTGTAAAAAACGAGGAAATAATTTTTTGGATGCCCAAAATGTGAAGAATGCTATAGAAGAAGATTGGAATAACCACAGAAAAAAGGGCGGAAAAACATTTTATTATTTGACCATCACTGAATAATAAATGTAAACACCTGTTCATAAGACTTAAGAGGGGCGGATGCGGGTATAAGCGCTAAGGGTTTCCACCCCCCCCGATTCACTTAGAATCTAGCCGGAAAAGTTTCTATATTTTGAGAAAATACCGGAAGCAGCACAGGATAGAAAGATTCAAAATCAGGATAAATATCCCTGTGATTGTCGTAATAGCGATATTGCTTCAGTATCAAAGGTATATATCTGTAACCGAAATGCAGATCATTGTCAAGCATTTTGGCTGACATGTCTTCAAGACCGCATTTTTGCAGAAGATGAATGACCATGGCCCTGACAAGATGCTCATTTACACATTCATTCCAGTCGCCGTAGCCTGACCCAAATCCGGGCAGTTTGTATGGTTTTAACAACTCAAATGCATTTTCATACTCTTTGACGGCATCTGCAAATTTCTCCGTGAGAGGATTAATGAATGGATGCGAAAATTCATGGAACAATACGGATGGAGAGATGCTGTAATCATCCGTTGTAAAGACGGAAAATATGGACATTTTATTCATCTTCTCATCTAAAAAAGAGATTCCGAAATTTCCCACCATCAAAGAAGAGATAACGTAATTGTAGGAATTCTGTTCCTTTCCATATTCGTTTTCCAAAAGGGATATATAGGGATATTGATTTGAAACACTGTTTGCTCTGTCTATTATAGGTTTGTAATAATTCTTGGTTTCTTCAAAAAAAGCAAAATAACCAATGTCGTTTTCAAAGGTTTTCAGCATTTGCAATAACTGTTGGATTGCCGATAATCCCCCGCAGTATTGGATGCATAATTCTGACAGCGAATGCTGTATGGAAAAATCCATGCTGTTTCCAAGGGATAGCATGAGTTCCACAGGCCGGGAAAATGTGAAGCCGTTCGGGATAAGGCTTTCTATATAAGGATAGATCGGATGATTCAGATGCTTCTCAAAAAAGCTTTTGATCCGGTTCGTGTATGCATTGCTCTGTTCGGTCATTAATCCGTAGCCGATATATTTCTTTGTCATTTCATTGTACCTACTGGTCAGTAAAATGCTGTTCATAAATTCTAAATTTGGGTTTAATTGTACATTTATTTGATTCATACTGATTTTTCTCCAATTATTGATTTCATACTGAAGTCCGCTCATTTTTCTGCGAAAACAGCACCCATTTTACTCTGGTATCACAGACTCCTTTCCATATTCTTGATCTATATACTTCATCATAAATTCTTTACTGTTATTGCAATGCATATTTATAAGTGATTTTTCAATAGATACACAATTCCGAAAAGAGAGTTCTGTAATTAATTATACAAAATGGAAACAAATTGATTGTAGCATTTCATACAGCGGAAAGCAATATAATATGCCCCGCCTCAAGAAATCTTTTGCATTCACATTCTGCATCCATGTACTTTTCTCTGCTGAAATGGTAGAAAACAGGGAATGGAAGTAGTATAATAAAAAGAAAAAATGCACCGTCCGATTCCGCAGGATGCCCAGATGCCAGTGTCAGACTTTCAATGCCAGGCAAAAGGCGCGTGAAAGCTCTGCAAACCTGCGGATTTCAGGGAGGGACAGACATGGACAGGGAAAAGCGCAGTTGCCGGCAGGATGAAGAGCAGGCCGGCTGCTGCGGCATCAACGGAGGAACATTATGGCAGTGATCGGAATTGACCTGGGGACCACCAACAGCCTGGGGGCATACTGGAAGGACGGAAGAGTACAGCTGATTCCCATGGAAGGGGAAAGCTTTCTGCTGCCCAGTGTGGTGGGATATGTGGAGGGAGAAGGCTTTCTGGCAGGGGCGGCGGCAAAGGAGCGGCTGATTCCCCATGCCGGGGATACCGTGGCCTCCTTCAAACGCTTCATGGGCACGGCAAAGGAGTACCATCTGGGCGGAAGGGCCTACACCCCCATGGAACTTTCGGCCATGATACTGGAGCGGATAAAAAGAAACGCGGAATTTTACCTCCAGGAAGAGATAGAGGAGGCCGTCATAACGGTTCCCGCCTATTTCAATGATAAACAGCGCAGCGACACCAGGAAGGCAGCTCAAATTGCAGGGCTGAAGGCGGAGCGCCTGATCAATGAACCCTCGGCGGCGGCCCTGGCCTACCGGCGGGAATACGGAGAGGAGGACAGGACCCTTCTGGTCTTTGACTTCGGCGGGGGCACCCTGGATCTGTCCTATGTGGAATGCTTTGACAATGTGATAGAGATTATCGCCGTGGCGGGGGACAACCATTTGGGCGGGGACGATATCGACGAGGCGGTTTCGGAATATTTCTGCCGGGAGAACGGGCTTAAGCCGGAAGAATTGACCAGGCAGGAGCAGGCCGGATTAAGGAAACGTTCGGAAGAGGCCAAATGTGCCTTGGAGAAGCAGGAAGAGGCGGCAATGGAGCTTACGGTGGGCGACAGGGTTTGCAGGGCCGTTCTCAATGAAGAACGTCTGTTCGAAATCTGCATGCCCCTGTTCGGAAAGATAAAACAGCTCTTTCTCCGCATTCTGGAGGATGCCGATTCCAGGGTTTCCGGGATAGACGACTTGATTATGGTGGGCGGTTCCTCAAAACTGGGGGTGGTGAAGCGCTTTCTTCGGGAACTTCTGGGCAAGGAACCCATCGTCCTGGGAGAGACGGATAAGGTGGTTGCCTATGGCGCCGGCGTCTATGCGGGCATCCGGCAGCGAAAAGAAGAAATCAGGGATCTGCTGCTGACGGACGTGTGCCCCTTTACCTTAGGCATCGGCGTGAACAACAGGGCCAACCGGGACAAGAACATCTTAAACCCCATGATTGAGCGCAATTCCACTTTGCCCGCTTCCCGCAAAGACAGATTTGTCACCGTATACGATTATCAGAAGGAAATCAAAATCCGGATTTACCAGGGGGAAGAATACTATGTGGACGACGACGTGCTGTTGGGAGAGCTTTCCATAGAAGTGGCCTTGAGACCTGCAGGGCAGGCCTGGGTGGACGTGCAGTTTACCTACGATATCAACGGAATCCTCCATGTGGCGGTGGAGAACGAAATGGGGGAACGCAGACAGATTCTCCTGGCCAATCAGACCTTAAGCGAGGAAGAACTGGAGCGGTATGCCCGGGAAATGGAGAAAATCATGCTGCCGCCCCTTCAGCAGCCTGAAAATCAGAAAATGTTGGCATGCCTTCTGGAATATTATGAAAAAAGCACCGGGCGCCGCCGGGAGACCATTGCCGCCCTCACCGACAGAATTCTGGCGGGACTGGCCAGCGGCAGAAAGAAAGAGGTCAGGAATGCCTGGGAACTGGCAGACCAATGGCTGACCTGGCTGCAGCAGGAGACGGACATGCAGGAGGAAATGCTGTTTGACGGAGAACTGAAGTTCGATGAGGAATGGGAAGAGGAGGACAAGGAAGGATGGATTTGAAAGAAAGAAACCAAAAGATCATAGATGCGGTTATCACAAAGGCAGACAGAGTGTGTCCGGGTTCCCTGGCATTGATCGGCATAAACGGTTCCTTTATGACAGGAGATTATTACGAAAAATCAGATTTGGACCTGTTGATTGTGATTCGTGATGACAGAGGATGGCAGTTGGGAAGCACCTTTATACAGGACGATTTGCAGGTGGGCCATGACATCTATTGCACCACATGGGAAAGGCTGAAGCGCGACGCCGGATATGAACATCCCCATATTTCCAAGCTTATGGATGCTGAAATCGTTTACTGCGCAGAGGAGAAAGAGAAAGAAAAACTGGAACAACTGCGGAAAACGGCAAGGGATATTTTGGATGCGCCCTTTTCGGAACAGGATTATGCCAAAGCGGAAAATCAGTTAAAAGAGGCGGAGCACGGCTACACGGCGGCCATGATTTCGGAGAACAGATCTGATGTGCTCAACGGGGCGGGCAGAGCCATTTACTATATTGAAAATGCAATTGCAATGTTAAATAAGCAGTATTTTCACTATGGGGTAAAGCGCACCTATGAGGAGCTGCAGGCAATGCGGAATAGACCGGAAAACCTGTGTGAATTGATAGAAAATGTGATCTCGGCGGACTCTGTTCCGGCTGTAAAAGAAGGGCTGTCTGCCCTGATGAGAGAGACAACGGCTGTGTTTTATCAGGTGAAAGAAACGCTTGCCATGCAGAAGAAAACGCCAGGAAAAGAGGAGCTGACTGGCACCTACGAAGAGATGTATTCCAACTGGCGGAACAAGATGCACGCGGCGGCAGAAACCGGAAACAGGCATCTGGCCTTTATGAGCCTGATCAGCGCAGGCGCCATGTTTGAGGAACTGGAAAGCGAAGTAGAGATTGACCGATATGATGTGTTGGGCGGGTATGATCCCCAGGATTTGCACACCACGGCAATGGCCTATGACAGGGTATTAAAGGAATACCGGAAGGAGTACCAGAAAGCAGGACTTGAGGTAACCCATTATGCGGATATCGATGCATTTGTGTTGGATTTCCTCGGGACCTGAAGCGCCTCTGCAGGCAATCTGAAGCGCTTTTGCAGGCAGAAAGTCTTATGTGAATTCAGGGGAATTCAGGTCTTTTGGGATTGGCGCGACATGAAAATGCGGAGCAATCCATGGCATCAATAAAATGAGCGTTGTAAAGGAGAAAAGATATGCAGGTTTTATTGCTTTTAAACTTCATTGTACCATTTGTCATGATTTTAGTGGGATATCTCATTAAGAAACATCCGGAATGGGATATGGAGTCACAGAATGGATATAACACACCCACTTCGCGGAAATCCCAGGCCCATTGGGACTATGCACAGAGCATTGCGCCGGACATTTTCATCTCTCTGGGGAAAAAACTGTGCGCTATGGAGATGATTCTAAGCGGAATCCTGTTTTTGCTTCATACTTCCATCCAGGCTGCGGTCAATGTGGGAATCTGTGTGGGAGCCGGCGTTCTGCTTTACGGATTTTTTAAGACCGATTCGGAAATCCAGAAAAAGTTTTCGGAGAGTTGAAGGCCCTCCTGGAAGGGGTATCCGGGATAAACGAGCTTACTGGTACACTGCTGCAACAGGCACATATTTTTCATGATGGGAATTTGGAGGAGTATTTATGCGGAATTACGAAATCGAAGATAATATGTATCGGAAAGCGGTAGAACTGATAGAAAAAAGGTATCCTGCCGGTTGGGGCGGCGCGGGTGTGGTCCACACGTCCCAGGGGAATGATTATACAAGCGTCTCCATTGAAACCGCGAATGCATCTGCAGTCGTATGTATTGAATTGGGAGCGATGCTTGAAGCCCATAAATACAATGAAAAAGTAACCCATTGCATGTGCCTTGTCCGGGATGATGAAAATTCCCCGTACAGGGTATTAACACCCTGCGGCATTTGTCAGGAGAGGCTGCGATATTGGGGTGAAGAGGTACAGGTGGCTGTCACAACGGAGGAGAATCAAGTCAAATTTGTAGAATTAAGGGAATTACAGCCATACCATTGGACCAAAGCCTACCCCGCGGATGAACTGGAACACTGGGAAGAATAGGGTGGGAATACTTTTCGAAAAACCGAAACGTTTTTACGACGATACGGCAGAAAAAGATACAGAAAATGCAGGCGGGACAGCGGTGTGAGACAGGAGATTGCCGTCAGTCAGGAAAGGAGGGACACCAGAGATGAGAAAACGGTTTAATGTGACAGGTCTGTGCATACCTCAAAAGCATTATATGGTTAATCTGGTACAGCGATTGGCCCAGATAAAGGAAATGGTAGACGAGGGAGCATATTTCACCATCCATCGTGCCAGACAATTTGGAAAGACCACATTGCTTTATGCACTGGAATCTTATCTGAAGACAGACTATTTGGTAATAAGCATAGATTTCCAGAAATTGGGTACTGCAAAATACGAAAACGAAAATCGTTTTGCGCTTTCCTTTGCTGACTTTTTTATGCGGGAACTGGCCAGAAACGGGCAGCCGGATGTCCCGGATGTAAACAGGGAAACGGAAACATTGCGGAAGATCTGTCAAAGCAGGGATAGTTCTTATTCGCTCTATGAATTGTTTGAGAATTTAAACCGGATCTGTGAGGTTTCTCCCAGGCCGGTTGTGCTGATGATAGATGAGGCGGACAGCGCCTCTAACAACCAGGTATTCCTGGATTTCCTGGCACAGCTTAGATATTCCTATCTGGAGCGTGAGGCCAGGGGAACCGTTACCTTCCAATCCGTTATTCTGGCAGGACTCTATGATATCAAAAGTTTAAAGAGCAGGCTTCGGTCCGAGGATGGGCGGAAAACAAACAGTCCTTGGAACATTGCGGCAGATTTTGATGTGGAGATGAGCTTTTCACAGGCAGATATCGCAGGGATGCTGCGGGAGTATGAGGAGGATTATCATACGGGAATGGATGTTGCCGGGATGGCGGCTCTGCTCCATGCCTATACTTCCGGCTATCCCTTTCTGGTGTCCCGGCTCTGCAAACTGATGGATGAGAAAATTGCCGGAAGCGGGGAATTTCCTCAAAAGCAGGCAGCCTGGACGAAAGAAGGTTTCCTCACGGCAGTCAGAATGCTCCTCACGGAAGAAAACACTCTGTTTGAATCCATGGACAATAAGCTGATTGACTACCCTGATTTAAAGCAGATGTTGAAGGAACTTTTGCTTCAGGGGAAGCCCATTGAGAACGTTCCTGGAAATCAGAGCATGCGGATGGCTGTTCTGTTTGGATTTGTCACCGTTCAAAACGGCTTTCTATGTGTGGCAAACCGCATCTTTGAAACAAGGCTTTATAACGGTTTTCTGTCCGAAGAGAGTCGAAACAGCGAAATTTCACAGTTGGCATTGGCGGGAAAGAATCAATTTATCAGGGACGGGCAGCTTGATGTGGAATTGCTGCTGCGGAAATTCGTTGATTATTATACGGAGCTGTTCGGCGATTATGGAGAAAAATTTCTGGAGGACGACGGAAGGCGGATTTTTCTGCTCTATGTGCGCCCCATTATCAACGGAAGCGGTAACTACTACATCGAAGCCGGAACCAGGGATTACCGGCGGACAGATTTGATTATTGATTTCAGGGGGAGGCAATCAGTAATCGAACTGAAAATCTGGCGCGGAAACGAATACCATTCCAGAGGGGAAAAGCAATTGTGCGAGTATCTGGATTATTATCGGCTGAAAAAGGGTTACATGGTGAGTTTCAATTTTAATAAAAAGAAGGAGCCGGGAGTCCGTGAGATTGTCCTGGGGGATAAGATTCTGGTGGAAGCAGTAGTTTAGGTGTTTGGCAGCGGCAGGAACCATATTTTGGCGAAATGGAGGTCCTTGGCTGCTAAAGCAATCCCCATCCGGACGGGGGCCGATGGTGTGTAGCAGAACAGACCATTGGAAATTATTATTGGGGAAGTCATTTTATCATACGGGATTTGGACATACTGGGGAAGTTCGGCAGACTGGATTTTGAATTGCCTGTAATCAGGGAATGAAGGAAGGGACAGAAGACATGAACGATATATGGAGCATATTGGAAATAAAGGCCACAGACGATAAAAAAGCCATTCGAAAAGCCTTTGCGGCGCAGTCCAGGCTTCACCATCCGGAGGAAGAACCGGAATATTTTGCGGCGCTGAACCAGGCCTACAAAGCGGCCCTTGACTATGCTGCAGGAGGAGAAAACGCCGCTGTTCCCACAGACAATTCCGCTGATGACAGCAGGTCTGCCTTGGACAAAAACAGCACATTTGTACCTGTGGGATTCAATGGAAAGACAGGGAAAGAGAAGAAAGAAATTCTGCCGGAAAAGGAACAAGGAAAAGCGGAAAATCCAATACAAAACAACGATGAAACGAATGAGACGCCGGAGGAAAATGAGGACAAAAAACAGGGTGAGGGAACCCTCTCTTTACTGGACCGCCTTGACCAGGCAGCGGAACAGGCTGTAAAAAGAAGCAGGGAGACAGGCGCCCTTCGGGATTTCATTGCCCTTTTTGAGAATCCAAAACAGGCAAAACAGGCGGATACCTGGAAACGGTTTTTCCTGTCAGAAGCTTTTCTGCAGGAGCAGTTCTCGGAGGAATTTGCAAAAGGCCTGCTTGCCTATTTAGCAGAACAGACTCTCTGCCCGGGGGATAATCTTCCCAGGTACCTTCTGCAGGAATTGGCGGTGGCATATGCTTTTATTCCTCATTTTGCAGGCGAAGAATACTTTGACGGCCTGAAATATCCCAAGGAATGGTACAAGGTTTCCGTGGAAAATACCTTTCCCGCCAGAAGATATGCCGCCGAAATTTTTAACAGACAGGGGCGGGACTGTGACCTGAAATCCATGACAAACCACATTCTCCGGCAGCCCGGCAACAAGGTGCGCCACAATGCTTTTTCTGACTATCTGACAATGAAGGAGATGAACAGGGACGGACGGCTTACGGACCGGGAGAAAGAAACCTGGCAGCATGTTTTGGGGGCTTGTCAGCCTTATTATCTGTATGAGCGCAATGGAAAGAAACCGGGAACCGCGGACTACGAGTCCCGCAGTGAATCCGTAGTTAAGCTTTATGTGCAATGGCTGAAGGATGAGCAGCCCCCCAGGGAGGTGCTGTTGTTTCTCTATAAAAAACTAAACTTTAAAGACCTGGAGCGAAGCAGTACCAGGGGACTTTACAGCGCGCTGAAAGCAGAAGTCCTGCGCCTGTGTCCCCAGGCGGAAGAGACCTTGTTCGGAGAGGACGGCAAGGAGCAGCGCATTGTAAAGCTCTACAAAACCTATGCTTCCATCATCAATGCCAACCAGAACAATTACGACAAATTCATCTATGAAGAGACGCCGGAAATCAGGGATAGGATCAATGCCTTTTTTGCATTGCCCGATTGGGAGCAGCTAAAGGGAGAGAAGGCGCTGTTTGAGCGGATTTACGGCACCTCCAAAAGGATTGTGATGCCCCGGACTGCGGCGGAAACCCTGGTCAGGCACCTGACGGAAGGAGACTTTCCGGAGCCGGAACGGACGGAGCTGATTGAGAGCCTGCTGCGCTCCCTTTCCACGGAAAGAATGTGCCGGGAACTGGATTATCGCTGTGAAATAACCTTAAGCTCCAGGGACCTTGGGGACATCGGGGGCAATCCGGATTTCTGGCAGTATTTTCTCATGCGGGGCTTTGGTTTCCGCCATGGAAACGTCCGGGGAAACTGGGAAGAAGACTTTGTTTATGTGATGGACGGCCAGTGCTATCTGCCCGCCTACATCAATTATATTTATGCCCCGTCCCGGGAATGGCAGAGGTGTTTTACAGGCTTTGACCCGGAGAAGGAGGAGACAGGGGAGCCGGTGAGCCTGGTCTGTCCCATGCCAGGAAACAGGAGCCTTAGGGTGGAATTTCATTATCGTTATTGCCTGTACTTTGTGGACGGAATACAGGCGGACGGTCCTGTTCTGACCTTTTCCCAGTTGCAGGAATGTGCGGAAAACCTGAACAAGCCCCAGGAATTTTTCTTTCTTCTGGCAGTCACCGCCATTGAGGATTCCAACAGAGGCGCCGCCCGAAAGCTGATTGAAGACTGGCTGAAACGGATTCCCCTGCATGCGTTTCTCGTTCCCACAGTGGCAAGATTGTTGGCCGCCGACAATGACCGCATCCCCGGCACAGTAACGGATTCCTGGGACCTGTCCGGCGGGGAGGGGCATGGAAGCGCAAAAAACACAGAGTTTTCTGCCTTGTCAGATGGGGAAACAGGAGAAAAGATGCCCACGGAAAACACTGCACCAGAAACCGGAACACAGGACCGGGGGGCGGAAGAAGAGAGAGAAGTAGACAAGAGCACAGAAGACAAGAGTGCAGAAGATAAGAGCACACAAGGCAAGAGGGCAGAAGATAAGAGCACAGAAGATAAGGTGGAGGCTGTCTTGTACAGCGAACAGGAACGGTTTTGCTTTCGGGCGGTTGTATCGAAAAAGGGATTCAGCATTTGGAGGCAGATGGATTACGGGTGGCAGGATATCATATTCCGCAGAGGGGAATTGGGCTGGCGGAAATGGGAAGAATACACCTGGGAGGAATACAGGCTGTACTGTGAAACACAGAAGCAGATAGGGGAGAATGCATCAGAGAGCAAAGTCCCGGAGAATGATATTCCCACAGACAGTGGAGACGTCATGCCGCTTCCTATATCATGTTCTGCGCTGTCTACAGATAGCCTCCAGGGAAGGAAGGCGGCCGCCATAAATGCCCTGCAAAATCTGCGGCAGCCCAAGCCCAAGGTGCGCGCCTCATATTCCTTAGAGGGCATGGATGTGGCACAGAAAGCGGCAAAAATTCTGGAAGCAATGGGCTGCATTGAAAACATGGAGGGATACTGCGTGCTTCGGTACGGAGCGAAAAAGGAAAAGCGCCACGACAGGATATTCTATGGTGTGCGCGCACCCTTTGGTTTTGATCTGAAGGCCCATTCTCCGGTATATGTGAGAAGCAGAGATTTCCTGATGTCGTCTTCTGATACCAAGATAAAGGAACCCAAGATTCTGGTGGGGCGTTTCGGATGGGGCTTCAAATATTCGCCCCGTTCCGATTATGGTCCCATGTATGTCTACCAGGGGGAAAGCGGCAAATTTTATGCCTATGGCGCCATTCGCATGCACCGGGCGGACAGCCTGGAACAGTTGTTGGAGGACTTTTTCCGGCAGGAATGGGAGGGCGTCACGGAGGTGGAGACTTATGAAGGCTGTCTTACCGTATCCCGGCTTGACCACAGACTGGAATACTGCTATACAGAGGAGGATATGCATCGGTCCATGGGCAGCCTGACGGACACTGCCGCGGATAAATTTACCCTGTTTGGCGGATATGGCATGTGGAAGGCGTTTGTCTGGTGGATGGATGAACTGCTGAATCCGGGGCTGCCCGCCTGGGTGAACCTGATTGTGGTAGGCTTTGACTGGGAAAAAGGCGGTGCCCTGACATTTGCCGGTGTCCATGAAGAGGAAAGAGAGGCCCATAGGGCGGAATTGTGGGAAAAAGCTGACATGGACTTTGAGGAATGGGCAGATGATGAGGATTGGGAGGATGAGGACGATTGGGTGGATGAGGACGAACCGGAGTCAGACGAACAGGACATGAAGGAACCGGAGTTGGATGAACTGTATAAGAACGAATCAGAAGAAGAACCCCATGAGAATGAAACAGATATGAATGAACCAGACATGGATGAATCAGACATGGATGCGCCGTACATAAATGAACCCGCAGAGCAGAACAGCGGCCTGCAGAACAATGTATATCTTCCCCAGGCGCCCCTGCTGATATGGGCCAGGGGGATGGACAGAATGGAGAGAGGGGAGTTCCTCACCAATGCCATGCAGTGGTATGTGGATTGCGGCAGATTTGCCGAAAAGACAGGCGGCAGAAACATTAAGATAGCGGTAAACAGATTTTAATAGTGTTTCATAGTACAGGCTGTGAAGGAGGAAGAATATGCTGAAGTGGAAAGAAGAATATACATATGAGGGTGGCTGTCCGGCTGTATGCCTGTACAACACAGGTTCGATGGTGGCGGATGACAGCCGTGGCGCCACGGCAGATGACAGTCCCATGTTGTTGGTGACGGGCACTGACGAGAAGGAGTATGGGGCATACCTTGATAAGCTGTGCAGAATGGGTTTTGTAAAGTCCTTTGAGAATCATACTGCTGCTGTGGACTGCTGCCAGTTAAGAAAAGATGGTGTGTTGCTTTATGCATATTATACGCGCGCGTCGGGAGAAGTGCGTGTCATTGAGGACAGGGCTTCCATAGCGCTTGATGATTTTTCCTATACCTGCGAAATCAGGGACTCGGCAGAGATCTATCAATACGGGCTTTATTATGACCCCCAAAACGGCCATAGCCCAACTACGATCAACTGCGGGATGTTCTATATAATCCGGCTGGCTGATAACAAGCTGGTTTTAATTGACGGGGGACATTGCCTGCAATGTTCTGCGGAAGCAGTAGAGGGGATGTACCGTTTTCTGCACAGGATTACCGGTATTGCGGAAGGAGATAAGATCCATATTGCGGCATGGATTTTCACACATGCTCACGATGATCATATGGCGGCGTGCATAAGGCTGCTGCGGACATATCCGGAAAGTTTTGTACTGGAGCGGGTGATGTACAATTTTCCGCCTTTTACGGTGCATCCTGATGATTCGGATGTCCTTGTGCTGAAGGAAACACTGCGGGATTTCTGTCCGGGTGTTAAGTGCCTGAAGCTTCACAATGGTCAGGTCATCGCATTGGCAAATATTCGCTTTGATGTACTGTATGCTCATGAAGACGCAGTGACGCAGGAGAATCCGGAGGTATTTCCGTTTCGTGATTTCAATTGTACTTCCGTTATCTTGAAAATGACGACCGGAAATGGGACTGTCATGTGGCTTGGAGATACAAATGTAGAGACGGAGGAACTGGTACTTGAGACGGTTCCGGCCAGGCTGTGGAAGGCGGATGTGGTGCAGGTTTCGCATCATTGCTTTAACTGCCTTTCGCGCCTGTATCCTGCTATCGATGCGGATTATGCTATGCTGCCCAACAGCTATTATGGAGGACATACAGCGGAGAACATTGATAAGCTGGAGGACGTAGTGAACTGTTTGTCCTCTCCCGACAATATCTGGTATGGGGACAGGACAACAGGTTTCCGTTTTGAGGACGGAATATACCGGGTAATTCTGGAAGAGGCGTGCGTGGGCGGAGAGCATGACGGCACAAATCTTTATGGTGTACAGATTTAAAAAATTTTGATTATTTTCATAAGGATTTTGTAATACCCCTCTTTTGAATAAGAGGGGTACTTTTTTCCTTAAATGTAATAGTTTTTTGAATTATAGATCAGCGGCTTTCTGTGTAAGTGGGAACCGCCTGTTTTTTCCGGTGCAGGTACCGTGCCAGATACACGAAGGGCGTGTCCGCAATGCTTGTGGCCACAAAAATAATATAGCTGGCGACGGCAATGGAAACCAGTGTCTTTGTGTCATAGGTGCCCAAAAATGCGCCCCATGTGAACAGGACTGTGTTCAGAAGCTGGGATACCAGAGTGGAGCCATTGTTCCGGAGCCACAGGAATTTTTTGGAGTCCCCGAATTTTCTTTTGGTGAACGCCCACCATTTATGATAGGCCCACACATCGAAAAGCTGGACAATGACGTATACAATAATGCCTACCGCCATTAAGCGGGGGGTATTGGAGAAGACTGTGCGGATGGCCGGGGTTGCAAAATCACTTTCATTCGGCACATACAGCATCCAGGACTGGCTTAAGAAAATGAAAATGACTGAAGTGGCAATCCCAAGGTAAACCGCAGTCTGGGCGGCTTTTTTCCCATAAAGCTCGCTCAAAATGTCCGTTACCAGAAAAGTTGAGGCAAACAGGATATTGCCCAGCGTCATTTCCATGCCGAAAGCAGTTACCATAATCAAAACTTCAATGTTTGCCGCAATGGTAGCCAGCACAGTCCACAAATACAGCCCCTGCTCCCGAAACAGCCAGAATAGGAATACGACTGTGGAAAAAGTAAGGACTAAGGATACCAATAAAAGAATTTCATTCTGCATGTTCTACAACACCTCCTACGCCGAAAGCAGTATTTTCCATTAAAATATCTACCCGGCTGTTTTCTATGTATTTTGGATAAAGTTCCTTGGTGAAACTTGCAATGACATGGGGGTCTGGCTTGATGGGCTTTTTGTTTTCCTGCATAATGTTGATGCAGACCCGCTCAAAATAGGCGAGACCGGTTTGAATGTCCCTGTCCATGCTTTCCGCAGTCTGGCCGGGGATACCCTGCAGCAGGCAGACCTCGTCAAAATATTCCGCCAGTTCCTCTGGGGAACGGGCGTCAATGCCCTTATCCAGATAGCTTTCCCGGAATAGGGCATCAAAGGTTTCCACGCCGGTTTTCACCTTCAGTTCAATCCCATGGGCCGCAAAACGCTTGCGGAATGGGGGAATTGCATCCCTGTGCCTCCAGTGGCACTCAAAATGTACCTGGGTGATATGGCAGTTTTTGCAGACTGTTTCAATCAGGGCAAGGGTTTCCTCATCCAAGTCCACAAAGCTGCCGGAATTAATCACCTCAAGCTTATGGTGGATGCCGGTGACTTTTTCAAGCTGTTCCCGGTTCAGGGCAAAATTTGCGCTGCTGTCCGGGGAAAAATCAAGATGGTAGTCGCAGAAGCGGCACCGCCTCCAAGAACAGCCAAGGCCCCGCAGCATTACGATTTCACGGGGATTTTTTTCATTGATGACCGCATAGCGGTTTGGGTTAAAATCTTCCATGGCACTTCCTTTCTGTGCAGTTAAAAATATGCACAATGAATCTCATTGTTTATCAGTTCTGGCTGCAAGAACAAAGCGGGCAAGCCCACATCATTTCCAGGTAATACGGTTTTCCTGTGAAAATCGGGCAGGGATGATTTTATTTCTGCGCATTAAAAAAGCACGCAGAACGTGCCCATACAGAAAAACGGTTTTTTCCGGCACAGAGAGCATGTGCAGAATCCTTCCGTTTTTAAATCCCTAGTTTTGTTTAAAGACAGGATGGTCACGAACTGTCTTATGCAATTTTGTCTTGCCTTACCATGCAGGCAGATTGCCTGTCTGCCAGACATTCTACCACATTGGAAATTCATTTGCAAGGGGAAAATTAATTTTCATCAATTCTTCCCGTCCTGTTCATTTCATGTTATAATTTGTTACAGGTTTTTCTTTCCCTTATTTTTGTCTTTATGAGGACTCGTAACATGAGGGAAAAGGAGCTGCATAGAAATACTTTATATGGATGTGAGGGGGTTTGAAGATACGTTTTTAATACAGTGAACAAACCGGAATTTGGAGGATATGAAAATGGCATTACCCTTGAAGATTGCTTTATATGTTAGATTATTCCCTTTTAGGAATTGTGCAGTCAGTAAAAATGAGCCTGTCAATACAGAATGTGCAGAGGACGGGACGCCAAGTAGTTATAGTCAATCAAATGGGATTTGAAGAGGTATTCATGATGATAAGAGCAGTAACTGCGGCAGATATTGGTGAATGCGTAAAAGTGATCAGGGAAAGTTTTTCCACAGTTGCAGATGAATTTGGGTTTACTATGGAAAATGCCCCAAGATTTACAGCATTTGCAACCACAGAGGAGCGATTGAAATGGCATTTGACTGGAGAACATAGACCAATGTACGCACATTTTGAAAATGGAACCATTGTTGGATACTATTCCTTGCTGTTACAGGAAAACAAAGCATGCGAATTGAACAATTTGTGTGTAATCCCTCCATACAGGCATAATGGGATTGGTGAGGAACTTTTGAAGGATGCTTTCAAGACTGCAGGGGCATTCAATTGTAATCAGATAAACATCGGTATTGTTGAAGAGAACAAAGTGTTGCGAAAATGGTACGAGTCGTTTGGCTTTGTCCATACCGGGACGAAGAAATTTGATTTCTTTCCGTTTACATGCGGATATATGGAAAAAAATTTAGATGTGACGGGAATCCAATTGTGAAAAGAGAAGCTGATTATCTTTAGACTATGTGCAGCAGGAACCCGTTTCCGAAAGAGGAGTCAGATGATAAGAGAGTACTACAATTCAGAATATAAAATATAAATGATATTATGGGGAGGATATTATGAAGAACTTAGACAAATTAAGTAAGTTTATCAGCCTGGTATTAAGACATAAACCAGATGCTGCGGGGATTACTTTAGACGAACATGGTTGGGCCAATGTAGATGAATTGCTTGCTGGCGTGAACCATTCGGGCAGAAAAATTGATATGGAAATATTAGAGGAAATTGTGAAAACAGACAGCAAGCAGAGATACAGCTTTAACCAGGATAAAACGTTGATTCGGGCAAACCAGGGACACAGTGTTTTGGTGGATGTGGAATTAAAAGAACAGGAACCGCCGGAATTTCTGTATCATGGAACGGCTGCCAGATTTCTGAAAAGCATTGAGGCAGAGGGCCTGAAACCAATGAGCCGTTTATATGTACATTTGTCAAATGATGTTGGAACAGCTTTAACCGTTGGAAAACGTCATGGAGAAGCCGTGCTGCTGAAGGTATGCAGCGGAGATATGTATCGGGATGGAGAGAAGTTTTATCTGTCCGAGAACGGGGTATGGTTGACGAAAAAAGTAGATTCAAAGTATTTTGTAATCGTAAATGATTGAAAGATCTGCCCTGAAAGCAATCAGTGCGAAAGCCAGGGCAATGCAGAAGATTCCGGAACTGATTCAGGCTGCTGCGAATAAGGAATACCGTTTGGTTCGGGGGAGAACAAAAGGCCAAAGCTGCACAGGAGAAGACGGTCTTGCTATTCTCATGTCGTAATAGTATAATAGAAACAGGCAGGAAAGGAAATAATACCACATGGCAAGGAATCAACGGAATCTAAAGCCGGATATCATACTGAAGAACTACTGGC
>OFFP01000700.1_pt1 | contig 26450 bp, 25 predicted proteins | sample 1521431 | NCBI WGS metagenome assembly OFFP01 (sample SAMEA3504104, study PRJEB24116) | mouse gut metagenome | biome: mouse gut; feature: mouse-associated habitat; material: faeces | place: Denmark | collected 2011
GGATGGGCGGCGGCCACTGGCAGCATCATGGAGGGCGTGGAGGAGCAGATACGGAAAGGGGCGGTTCAGGAATTCCTGGGCACGCTTCCGGAGAAGGCCCTGAACCTTGGGCTGCGCATCCTGCTGGCTGCGCTGTTTTTTCTGATAGGAGTAAAAGTAATTAAGTTAATACGAAAAATCGTTAAAAAACCCATGGAGCGGGCGGGCGCAGAGCTGGGGGTGATACAGTTCGTGGATTCCTTTGTCAAGGCCACCCTGTACGTGGTGCTGGTCATGGGGCTGGCGTCCTCCTTCGGGCTGGACGCGGCCAGCGTGGTGGCCGTGCTGGGCTCCGCCGGCGTGGCCATCGGCCTGGCGGTCCAGGGCAGCCTGTCCAATCTGGCGGGAGGGGTGCTGATACTGGCCCTGAAGCCCTTCCGGGTGGGAGACTACATCAAGGAGAGCTATTCCAACCAGGAGGGCACGGTGACGGAGATCCAGATTTTCTACACCAAGCTCCTGACCCCGGACAACCAGACCGTCATCCTGCCCAACGGCAACCTGGCCAACAACAGCCTGGTCAACGTCACCACCCAGGAAGCCAGGCGCATGGATATATCCGTGGGAATCTCCTATCAGGCCGACCTAAAGAAGGCGAAAGAGGTTCTGCTGCAGCTCCTGGCCCAGGACGAGGCTGTGCTGAAAGACCGGGATATGCTTGTATATGTGGATTCCCTGGCGGACTCCTGCGTAAAACTGGGGGTGCGGTGTTGGTTTAAACAGGAGGATTTCTGGAAGGGAAAATGGCGGATTACCGAGAACTGCAAGCTCTGCCTGGATAAGAACGGTATTGAGATTGCCTATAATCAATTGGACGTACATTTGGACACCAGGAGTTAAGAAGGCTCTGAACCGTTTTCCAGTGTTTTAATCCGTCGGGAATGCGAAAGCAGCGCATTTGGCAACAGTCCGACAGTGCTTTTGCCAGGGGCGGCGGAAACAGGGCGCAAAAAATTGAGCGGAAAACAGGGTGTAAGCAGCACAGGAGGTAAAGCGGGAAGTGGGAGAGAATTCATATTTTCGGAAGGCCTTAAATGATTTTACCTTCGAGGCTGCCAACGGGGGCGCCATCCGCCATCTTGCGGATTCCGGGTATACGGTGAAGCAGATCATGGAATCACTGGATTTTCCGGCATCCCGGGAAAGCGTTCGAAATGCGGTATGGGCACATTTGGAGAGGCAGGGAATCATAGCGCCGGAGCGTCCGGGATGTGCGCAGGGAACGGGAAAAGCTGTTTACGTCAAAGAATATGACAGGTACGGAAAGGCAAGTTTCCGCCGTGTCATGGAACGGGAAGAGGTCAGCCCTGTGACAGAGTGGCAGGAACAGGACCTGGGCGGCACAGCTGCCATGTCTCCGGAAGCACTTTTCGGCCTGTTGGAACAAAAAATCAGGGAGAACGGAGCGGAATATTCTTATGCGTCCTTTGCGTTTGGACAGATCGCCGGGAAAGATTCCGGCCTATACGAGACAATGCTGTCTGTACTTGATAACCACCAGAGGGAATATGTCACCGGGCTGCCCTGGAACCTGAAACCGGTCTATCACAGGCTGGATTCCCGTATGCTGGGGATACTGATGCAGCTGCATGAGGCAGGCTTGTACCATGGAGAATGTTGTTTTGTGAAGACCGGGGAGCTTTTTCGGCTATAATTGTTTTTGTCCCCTGTTTTTTGGCATGGATTGGAAATTCTATGGAAACAATGCAGGGATATCGTTGCACACAAAACACGAAAAGAATGCTTTTTGGCGCCCGCAAGTCTCGCAAAATTGCACAGAGCGCAATTTTGACTTCGCGAGAGGGGCTGTCTGAACTGTTACGATAATTCCTATCAAAGAGTACATTACCGCCGTTCCCTGGTTGCTTTTGAAAAGGGAAGTTGCTATAATGTTACTGTTTGTTTCGTTCACAGGAACTTTATATATTTTTAAAACGATAACGCTAAGGAGATGTGCTAATGAAAAAAAGATACAATGCTAAAAAGATACTTTCCCTGCTGCTTGCCCTGGCCATGCTGCTGTCCACTGCGGCCTGCGGCCGGACAGACGATACGCCCCAGACCTCGGGGCAGTCCCAGGCGGATGCTTCCTCCCAAGACCCGGAAGCGTCCCTGACAGATGGTGCCTCCCAGAATACGGAGACTTTTTTGCCTGACGCCTCCCAAGACCCGGAAGCATCCGTACCCGGGGATGCCTCCCAGACCCCAGGCACTTCTGCCTCCCACAGCGCCCCTGCTTCCTCCGAACCTGCCCCGGGAGCTGAACAGCCGGAATACGAGGTCCAATACCCGGTTACCTTGACAGACCAGGCAGGCCGGGAGGTCACTCTTGCATCCCAACCGAAACGCCTGGTCAGCGGCTACTATATCTCCACCAGTCTCCTGATTGCCCTGAATTTAGAAGACAATATAGTAGGCATAGAAGCAAAAGCGGATTCCCGCCCCATTTACCGGTTCAGCGCTCCCGCTCTCCTGGACCTGCCCAATGTAGGTTCCGCAAAGGAATTTGACCTGGAGGGCTGCGCCGCACTGGAACCCGACTTGGTTATCCTCCCCATAAAACTGAAAAGTGCCGCCGAAACACTGACGGAACTGGGCTTTCCCGTACTTCTGGTAAATCCGGAGAACCAGGAAATGCTCACCGAGACAATTCACCTTATTGCAAAAGCTACCAACACGGAAGCCCAGGCCCAGGCACTCCTGGATTTCACCGCCGCCCAGGAGGAACGCCTCTCCGGGCTGTTAGGCACAGCGAACGCCCCCACCGTCTACCTGGCTGGGAATTCCAGTCTGCTGTCCACTGCCGGAAACGCCATGTACCAGTCCGATCTGATACGCCGGGCAGGAGGCATCAATGCCGCCGCTGAAATTACCGATGCCTATTGGGCGGAGATTGATTACGAGCGGCTGCTGCACTGGAATCCGGACTATATCATCCTGGCCTCGGACGCCGCCTACACTGTGGAAGATGTTCTGACGGATCCCAACCTGGCAGACTGCGCCGCCGTGGCAAAGGGCAATGTTTACCAGATGCCCGGCAAAGCCGAATCCTGGGACAGCCCCGTGCCCGGAAGCATTTTGGGTATTGTGTGGCTAAGCGGCATTCTGCACCCCGACTTGTGCCCGGAAACCGATAATGAGGCAATTATAAATGAATATTACGAAAATTTCTACGGCTTCCTCTACAGCGAAAACTAGAAAGAGAGCTTTCCATCCGAAATTATTTTGCATCATCTGCCTGGCTTTACTGGCCCTCCTGACTGTCCTTAGTCTGTTCACCGGCAGATATCCCCTGTCCCTGGAGGCCCTCCTTCGGGGAGACGAGCTGCAGCGGCGGGTTTTCCTGAATCTGCGGTTCAGCCGGACGGTTGTGGGCCTTCTGGGCGGCTTTGCCCTGGGGATATCGGGCTTTGTCTATCAGACCGTATTCCGCAATCCCCTGGCCTCGCCGGACATCATCGGCGTGTCCTCCGGAGCCAGTGCAGGGGCGGCGGCAGGCATCCTGTTTTTCTCCGGCTCTGCGGCGGTAACCGCCTCTGCTTTTGCAGGCGCACTGTCTGCAGTGGTCATTGTACTCCTTCTCTCCGCCCTGGACCAAACCGGCAGAAACACCTCCATTGTCCTGGCCGGGATTGCGGTCCATGCCCTGGCCCAGACGGCGCTGATGTGTCTGAAGCTCACCGCGGACCCGGAACGGGAACTGGCCTCCATCGAATACTGGATTATGGGCAGTCTCAACGCAGTCAATCTTCATTCCCTGGGAGGCAATCTCCTGCTGTGCCTCCTGTGCCTTGTCCTCCTCTTCCTGCTCCACCGCCAGATCATTCTTCTGTCCGGTGAGGAGGGGGAAATGAAAATGTTAGGCGTCAGCGTGGTAAAACTGCGTCTTCTGGTGCTGCTGACCGCCACCCTCACCGTATCCTCTGTGGTCAGCCTCACCGGACTGATCAGCTTTGTGGGACTTCTGGCTCCCCACGGCGCAAGGCTTATCACCAGAGACAACCGCCAGAGCACCATGCTTTTGGGAGGATTGTTGGGAGGAATCCTGCTTTTGGGCGCAGATATCCTGGCCCGCAGCGTCTCCTCCGCGGAACTGCCGGTGAGCATTTTCACCAGTGTTCTGGGCGCTCCCTTTCTGATTGCTCTCATCGGCAGGCGGAGAGCGCTGTAATAAAAACATTATCCAGGCCCTGTACTCTAACTCTAACCCGGGAATCCGGAAGTCCGCCTGTATCCTGGGCAGGCCCATGTGCATAGAGACCGAAAACCCCAGACACAGGGAGAACACATATGAATTTTTTTACCGTGAATCATCTCACTGCCGGATACGGCAGCAAATCCGTCCTGAAGGATATTTCCTTCTCCCTGGACAGGGGATGCCTTCTGGGGATCCTGGGCGCCAACGGCAGCGGTAAGACCACCCTGTTAAAAGCCCTCTGCAATCTCCTTCCCCACGAGGGAAGCTGTACTTTGGAAGGAACCCCTCTGGAAAAACTAAAACCTGCACAGATGGCAAAGCTCTGCGGTTATATCCCCCAGAGAAGCGGCATCTCCCTGCACATTTCCGCCCTGGATGTGGTCCTCATGGGCTTTAATTCCCACCTGGGCCTGTTGGAACGTCCCACGGCCGCCATGAAAACCCAGGCCCTCCGCATGCTTGCCCTGACAGGTCTGGAGGGAAAGGAAGCGTCCGATTACCTGACCTTGAGCGAAGGGCAGAAGCAGCTTTGCATCCTGGCCAGAACCCTGTGTACGGGAAGCAGACTCCTCTTTCTAGACGAACCGGAAAGCGCCCTGGACTTCCGCTTCCGTCACAGGATGCTGGAACTGCTGCAAAACTGGCTGCGCCAATCCTCCGGAGCGGCTGTGGTAAGCCTTCATGACCCTTTCCTGGCGCTGAATTACTGCCACAGGCTGCTGCTTCTCCGGGAGGGAAGTCTTCTGGGATCTGTTTCCCCTAAAACAGACCCTCCGGAACAAATGGAAGCCCTGCTCTCCCGCATCTACGGCCCCATCAGCCTGGTTTCCTGCGCAGACCGCAGCGGACACAAACGCCTGGTTATGCTGAAAGAAGATTTCTGGTAACAGTTCAGCGCCCTGTCTGAACTGTTACGATTTCTGTCAATCAGACTTTGGTATACGTCTCACCCCAGAGGAAAGGAGTCGTTGAAGCGATATGAAAAATACTGAATTACCTGCATTCAGGCTCACTTCAGACTGTATCTGGAATTCTTTCCGGAGCAGCGGTAAAAAGCATTTGATTCTCACCGGTGCCAGGAAAAGCGGCAAAACCACTCTCCTGTCGGAGCTTCTTTCCCGGATTGGCTCTCTTGCAGTTCCATGCCCGATTCCCGGCATTACCACCTGGGCGGAACCCGGAAAGGCGGTTTATCTCAAAGAAAATACCACCGGGCAGACCGCATGCATCGGATTGTATGACGAATCCCTCCCGGGAACCAAAATACAGCAGCCTCCGTTGCACTCACCAAACCCGCTTGAAATCGGCTTCACAAATGGCGATGCTGATCCTGATAATACTGCCCCGCCGCCTGCCATTGGGAATAAAATGCGTCCCTGCGCGGAGGGCTTCCTGACCCTTGGCATCCCTGCCCTGGGACGCTGCGCGGAATCTGACAGCGAATTTGTTTCACTGGATGAAATCGGTTATCTGGAAAGTCAATACAATAATTCTGATAAACCGTTTACCTCAAATCCCCGAACTTGCCTGAAACAGGAAGAATCCCAATGTACGGAGATTTACCGTGAGGAAATCCGGAAATTAATGGCCTGCAAGCGCCTCCTTGCCGTAGTCAGAAAGCAATCCCTGCCTTTCCTGGAGGAACTTAGCCATCGCGGCGATGTCTTTCTTCTGGACCTGGATCAGCCTTTCGGGCGGTTGGGATGCGTTATCATGGCTTCCGGTGTGGGCAGGCGCTTTGGAGGCAATAAGCTGATGGCGGATTTTCAGGGAAAGCCCCTGCTGCAATATGCTCTGGAGGCCACGGAGGGCATTTTTGCCAGGCGGATTGTAGTGACCCGCCATCAGGAGGCTGCGGCCTTTGTCCGTCTCCGGGGCGTGGAGGCGCTTCTTCATGACCTGCCCCACCGCAATGATACCGTCCGTTTGGGGCTTCAGGCAGTTTCGGAGGATGTGGAGGGATGCCTGTTCTGTCCGGGAGACCAGCCCCTGCTGCGGCAGGAAACGGTGGCTTCCCTGGCCTTGAATGCCGTAAACGGGAAGGACGAAATCTGGCGCCCGGTTTGGGAAGACCGGGAAGGTGCTCCTGTGCTGTTTCCCAAATGGAGTTTCCCCAAGCTGCTGACGCTTCCGGAGGGCTGCGGCGGAAGTTTTCTAATCAAAAAATATCCCGGGCGGATACGCAGGGTACCCGTGCGGGATAAGTTTGAGCTTCAGGATATTGACAGCAGACAGGACCTGGAATTCCTGGAGAAGGGTTAGGTTGTTTGCTGTTTGGCTGTCTGCTGTTTGGTTTTCCCTTTCCGCTGAAGGGCTTTCCCCGGCTCACTGTTTCCGGCAGCTGTAAAACCGATATAACTTCTCCGTTTTATCGTCAATATCCTGATACAGTTTTTTCCCGGTCAGGACAAACCCGGCTTTTTCAATGGCCTTCCAGGAGGGAGCATTGTCTTCCCTGATGGTGGCAATGAGTTCATCCCATTTGTACCGTTGTAGGAAATATTGTGCATAGGCCTTGATTGCCTCCGCCGCATAACCCTGATTTCGATATTGTGCTCCCACAAAATACACAATGCCGACTTTTTCCAGATCTTCATAATACGTGCATCCAACGGAGCCGATTACTTTCCGGGTTTCTCTGTGTTCCATGGTATAGGCCATGTAATCTGCCGTGGGATCATCTTTGGCTGCCAGCTCCAGAGCCTCGGTCATCCATTCCTCCATCCAATTCTCCCCCTCTCTGTCAATCCAAATTTCAGTGAGACTGCCATCTGCAGCCATTTGGGAAAAAAGAATCCCGTCTGCAGTTTTTAAATCACGTATGATCATTCTGTCCGCTTTGATATACATAAACATCTCCTCCAACAATCCTGATTTCTATTTTCCCCTTCTCCAACATCGCTTTCACCTGGCTTCGGGACAATTCCAGAACCGCTGCAATCTGTTTTTCCGGACGGATATTCAGCCCATAGGGGTTATGAATGATAACCGGAATCTGCTCCTCCGGTCCGCCTTTTTCCATGCTGAACGGAACATCCTCCGAAGCGGCTGCCCCGCTCTCCCGCTGTCTGACAAAGTTATAATTTATCTTTTCCAGATCAATATCCGCCCTGTTTTTTCGAAACAGCTCCATGTTTTTGCCGTACATTTCCGCAAGCTCTTCGTCATTGTCCAGGAAACGCTGATACTCTTCTCTTGGTATGGAAGAAACCTTTCTCCGCTCATAAATCGCAAGATTCAGGGTATGTCTGCATTCCCTGCACTGGTAAATCAGCCAGACATCCAGTTTATTGCCGTTGGCGTTGACGCGGAATTTTTTCGTGTTTATAAAATGTGCCTTTCTGCCGCATTTCGGGCAGTTCCTGAACACCCAAAAAGAGTCCTCCAGGACAATTTCGTATCTGATTTCTCTTAAATAGCTCATGACATCTCCTCTTTCAGTTCTGACTCTGATGCATGGGCTATTACACGATTTACTTTTCTTTTATGCAATAGCCATGCTATGCATAATAAACGGGTGTGGTCATAGCGCTTTCTCCTCTCAACAATATTTTCCCATCATTTCACTTCTCCACAGGCCAGCAGGTTATTTTTTTCCCATGCCGCACACATAGGGATTTGAATGCCCTGGAATTGCATTGTACTTTACTCCTTCCGCAAGCCTGTGAGAGCGTATTTCCATTTTCAACAAGCTCCCCTATAGCGTAACATATGTAAATCCGGGCTTCCACCTCATACATTTTTAGAAAAAAACAGGACCCGACGTTTTCTGTCCAGGTCCGGATAAACAGCCGGAACCCCTGCCCTGGAAATCTATTTTGGGGAAGTCCACTCAGAATTAGAACACACAAAAGGGAGCCTAAGTCGTTACAGACCCGGCTCCCCATATCAGAACAAACAACCCGTTTCGTAAACTCCCTTTTCTTTACGCTTCCTTCTCCTTCGGCAGCAAAATGTTCAGCAGAATGGCCACCATGGCTGCGGGAACAATGCCGGAACCGCCGAAAATCAACTGAACGGCCTGGGGCGTATTGGCCAGAATGCCGGAGTTGGCTCCCATGCCGTATCCCACGCCCAGGGCAACCGCCACAATGGAAAGATTTCTGGAGTTTAAAGGCTCCTTGGTAATCAGCTGAATACCGCTGATGACAATGGAGGCGAACATCATCACTGCAGCGCCGCCCAGAACAGACTGGGGCATAATGGAAACCAGGGCGCCCAGTTTGGGACACAATCCGCAGAGAATCAGGAAGATGGCTCCCGTGGCCAGTGCGAAGCGGTTGACTACTCTGGTCATTGCCACCAGACCCACATTCTGGCTGAAGGAAGTATTGGGCAGCACGCCGAACAGCGCCGCAAAACTGGAGCCCAGACCGTCGCAGGTAACGCCTCCCGACAGCTCCTTATCCGTTGCCTCCCGTCCCAGGCCGCCTTCCATCACGCCGGAAATATCTCCCACGGTCTCCACTGCAGTAACCAAAAACATAATCAGCACCGGAACAATGGCCCGCATGTCAAACACAGGCTTCACCGGCATCAGCCTGGGAATCTCAAACCAGGGCGCATCCGCAACCTTCTGCCAGTTCAAAACCCAGGCCTTGGTATACTCCGCGCCTTCCGCAGTAACGCCTGTGGTGGGCAGTACCAGTCCCATGATCATGGCTGCAATATACCCGCAGATAATCCCCAGTAAAATGGAGGAAGAGCTTAGCACGCCCTTTGTACCGTGTTTAAAAAGCAAAATCACAATCAGAACAAACAGGGCAAGGCAGAGATTTTCCACGGAGCCGAAATCTTTGGCATTGTTGCCGCCTCCGAAGGTATTGATCCCCACGGAAATCAGACTCAAACCGATGGACAAAACCACGGTGCCCGTGACAACGGCGGGGAAAAATCTGCGCAGGGGCTTCAGGAAGAATCCCAATACCGTCTCCATCAGGCCTCCCAGAATGGAAGCGCCCATAATGGCTCCGTATGCGATGACCCCGCCCCCCATACTGGATGCCACGCTGTTGAACACGCCGATAAAGCCGGAGGATGTCCCCATGATAATGGGAACCTTGCCGCCGATTGGCCCTATGGCAAAAAGCTGCACCAAAGTCACCAGTCCCGCCACCAACATGGCATTCTGGAGAAGACTTAACTGCAGGGAGGCGAATTCCCCGCCCGCAATGCCGCAGGCCCCGGTAATGATCAGCAGCGGCGTCAGATTGCCCACGAACATGGCAAGCACATGCTGCAGTCCCAAAGGAATTGCCTGGCGCAGAGGCATCTTACCGTCCAGTTTGAAAGCGGCTTCTGAAAGTTGTAAATTGTTTTTCATTGGTGAATCCTTTCTTATGTATGGTTTTATTTATGACTGCTCTATTTTGACGAATTTATTTATACTGCACACCAATTGAATTTGCAGTGCAACCCGACTGCAGACCGCCAGCCAGGTATTTTCACGAAGGCATCACTGTAAATCCTGGCGGTCTGCAATATAACCAAATGTATTTAGGTAAATTTATTTCGTTAAAGCCATTTCGTTAATTCTATTTTGTTTTACCAATTTCATTTTACCAATTTCGTTTTACCTATGGAAACGTTTTTCTCTGTATGGTTTGGGGTTATGAACATTTTTCATTCTGCTCTCTGTCATAGCAATAACCGTCAGGAATTCTGATATAGGCTCTGATATGTGCATCCCTTGGGCGCTGTACAATCCGCGATATATTATCGTGAAAGGTATTTCCTTCTGCCGCCGTGATTGTATCCCCATCCGCTTTCAGTACAATACCGATATGGTCATGCTCCTGATTGATAAACACATTGTCATAAAGCACAATATCTCCCGGTTCCGGAAGGAAGTCTTCTTCCCCTTTGTGATATTCTATCCGGCTGTCTCCCACTGCGTATTCTTCCCAACCGCCGCAGCCTGCCAGACTGCAGGTTATGCACTCCCGGGGGCTGTATGGAATCTGAAAACCTGCTTCAACACAGCAGTAATACACGAACGCTGCGCACCACAATCTGTCCGCATCCTGAAGGTTCCATTTGGGAAAATGTCTGACAATGGGTTCAATATTGGATTCTTTTCCTTCCAGATATCCGTGAAAGGGCATTTGGGCCTTTTCTGCGGCAATTTCAGCCAGTCTTTTTCTTGTTCCGCTCTCCATTCTGTCCTCCCTAAGTCCGGAATCATCCCTTGACCGTCAAAATTCGCATTCCCCGCTTACTGCTGCCGGAACTGAATGGTCCCCGTTTCCGCATCCATGGAGTCCACGATGGCCAGGGATTCCAGATGATAGCCCAGATTCCGGATCACCCTGCCGCCGATCTGAAATCCTTTTTCCACCGCAATGCCCAGGCCCTCCACGACGGCGCCTGCGGATTCCGCTATGGAGATCAGCCCCTGAAGGGCACAGCCATTGGCCAGAAAGTCATCAATGATCAGAACATGGTCTTCCGGGCCAAGGAACTTTTTGGACACAATCACCTGATTCTTGTTCTTGTGGGTGAAGGACTCCACCTCCGCCACATACATTTCTCCCTCAATATTGATGGATTTGGACTTCTTAGCAAAAACCATGGGCACCCCGAATTCATTGGCCACGGGGTAGGCGATGGCGATTCCCGAAGCCTCTATGGTCAGCACCTTAGTCACCTGCTTGTGGGCAAATCGGCGGTGAAACTCCCTGCCGATTTCGTTCATCAGGGAAATGTCCATCTGATGATTCAGAAAACTGTCCACCTTTAAGACATTACCCGGCTTCACAATGCCGTCCTTTGCAATTCTCTCTTCCAGAAAATTCATCTGTCGTACCTCCTGTGTAGGTTCACAGGATAACTCCTTTCCAAACAATAAGACTTCCGATTCGGGTCCGCTCCCTTCCATATGATCTGCGGAGCCCTCCGAAATCCCCGGTTTTAATATCCAAGCCGTTCCAGCGCCGCCTGCGCTTTCACATTCCCCTGTTCGGCAGCCTTCTCATACCATTCCGCCGCCTCGTCTATATCCTGTTCCACGCCTCTGCCGGTTTCATAGCATAACCCCAGATTATATTGGGCGGTTTCCGACCCCTGTACGGCAGCATAGGAAAACCACATCGCCGCCCTGATATCATCCTGCTCCGCACCGACTCCCGTAATATAGGCAATACCCAGATTCAGCTGCGCCTGCATATGTCCCTGTGCGGCCGCCTGGGAATACCATTTTACGGCCTGGACCGGATCCCTTTCTACGCCGTCTCCTTTTTTGTACATAACACCCAGATTGTTCTGTGCGTCGGCATGCCCCTGGATTGCCGCTTTCTCATACCATTCGGCAGCCCGGGCGCTGTCCGCGTCCACCCCTTCTCCGTTTTTGTAGAGAAAACCCATATTATACTGGGCTTCGGCGTAATCCTGTGCTGCCGCCTTCTCAAACCATTTCCTGGCGGCGTCATAATCCTGCTCTATGCCTTTCCCTTTTTTATAGCAGCAGGCCAGATTGTACTGGGCTTCCACATGCCCCTGTTCGGCGGCTTTCTGATACCACTTCACGGCCTCTTCATCGTCCTGCTCCACGCATCTCCCAAAATTGTAAGCCAGCGCTGTCTCATACTGCGCATCTGCATTGCCCTGCTCAGCTGCTTTCCTGAACCATTCCTGCCCCCTGGCCACATCCTGTGCCACGCCTTTCCCGACGCTGAAGCAGCATCCTATTTCGTACTGTGCATTCGCATTGCCCTGCCCTGCCGCCTTCTCGTACCACATTGCGGCCCGGGTGCTGTCCTGCTTCACCCCTGTGCCCTGATCATAGCATAACCCCATGGCATACTCTGCGTCGGTATCCCCCTGCTTTGCAGCCTTTTCATACCATTCGACGGCCCTGCGTTCATCCCGCTCCACACCTCTTCCGTTCTCATAGCAGATTCCCAGCTGGTACTGGGCATCGGCAACGTTCTGTTCCGCCGACTTTTGGAACCACGTAAACGCCTTCTCGTAGTCCTGCTCCACACCGTCTCCATAGTAATAGCAAATGGCCAGGTTATACTGGGCAGTACGGTTGCCCTTCTCCGCCGACTGGGTATAAAACGCAATCGCCCGGTCCCAATCCTGCTCAACCCCTTTTCCTTCTTCATAACACACGCCCAGATGATTCAGCGCAAGAAGATCCCCCTGCTCAGCGGCCTTCCGAAACCATTCCACCGCCTTCCCAAAATCCTGCGCAATGCCCTGTCCTTCATAATAACAGCTTCCCAGACTATACTGGGCATCGGAAAACCCCTGCTCAGCAGACTTAGTAAACCATTCCACTGCCTTCTTATAATCCTTCTCCAGGCCGCCGTATCCATGCTTATAAAAAATTCCCAGGTTATTCTGGGACCATTCGTGTCCCTGCTCCGCCGCTTTCCTGTAAAGCTCAGCGGCCTTCACCTGATTGCGCTCTACGCCCTGCCCGTAGTCATAACAGACTCCCAGATTATGCTGTGCATCTGCATCACCGCCCTCTGCCGCCTTCGTGTACCAGTATGCCGCCTTCTCCTCACTGGGTCCCACGCCCTTTCCCTGTTTCCAGCACCAGCCCAGACTGCGCTGCGCCGCGGCGTTTCCCTGCGCGGCCGCCTTCTCATACCACTCCACGGCTCTGGCATAATCTTTTTTCACAAACCATCCATACTGATAACAATCTCCCAATACGGCCTGGGCATCGGCAGCTCCCGCCTCTGCCTCGGCATGGCATTTTTTCAGTTGGAAGTCACTTTCCAAAATGCTCTCCCTGCTAAAGTACTTTCTATCGTCAGACTCCGGACTCCAAATACTCATTTTCTCTTTGCACCTTCGTTTTCCTTATATTTTATATGTTCCTATTCGAAAAAACGGCTGCCATCTCCTTTGCGGCACTGCCGGGTAATACCCCCGGGAAATCGGCATTTACAAGCTCTTCAGGAAACCGCTCCTGCCATCAGCAGCTGCTCCACAATTTCCGTATATCCGGCCTCGGATGCATAGTACAAAGCACTGTGCTGCTCATTGTCCACACTGTTCACTTCTGCACCCATTTCAATGAGCATGGCTGTAAAATCGTTTTTGCCGCTTCTGGCTGCCAGTATCAGCGGGGTCTGTCCGTCCGAAGCTTTCAGATTCATGGATGCGCCGGCAGCAAGCAGGGCCTTCCCAATAAAAAGATCGCCTGCGTCCGCAGCAATATGTAAGGGTCCCACACCGTCTGCATCGGCGCAGTCAGGCCGGGCGCCGGCAGCCAGAAGCAGTTCCGCGATCATCAGATTGGCTCTGCGGACAGCCAGGATCAGCGGAACTTCTCCCTCATCGTTGGGTTTATTCACACTTGACGGGTCTTTTTCCAGCAGAACTTTCACCACTTCACTCTGTTCCTTCCAGCATGCGTGGTGGAGAGTGGTATTGCCATATGTATCGGCATGCTCCTCCCCTGCCTGGGAAAGGGCTTTCACAAGCTCACGCAGCCCAGCAGAGGTGGCGTAATCAATGGCCTTGCGCCCCTCGTTATCCCTGATACTGATATCGATATCCGGATTCTTCAGCAACTGCAGCGCAGCATCGGTTTTCCCGTTCCGCGCCAGCAGCATTAAGGGAGTCACGCCATCGTTATCTGTACAGTTTACATCGGCTCCCGCATCAATCAACATTGAAATAATCTGGAAATTGCCGGACTCTCCCGCAAAATGTATGGGCATCCGGTTTTTCTGGTTGCCCAGGTTCGCGTCCGCCCCATTGTCCAACAATAGTTTCGCCAAATCCCTGGCGCTTTTCATACAGACATAAATCAGGGGGGTATTGCCGGATTCGTCCCGTTTGTTCACATCCACACCGCCCCGTTTCAGGAAAGTCTGCACTACGCCTTTTTGGTTGTTCTTGCAGGCCTGCAGCAGCATATTGTCCAATTGCATGGTATCTGTCTCCTTCCATGGTTTACATTTATTGAATGCGGCGCAGCAGCGCGCCTCTTATTTCGAAAGCAGGGAACCTGCGGGGATCATACTGTGATATGGTACTGGGCCAGAAAGCGAATTGCAGGAGCCGCTTCCTGCCGGCATCCCAGGCGGAGCAGGCAAATGGCACTCAGCCATCTGGTCCTGACCAGGAAATACCGTTCCAATCCCCGGCCCGCTTCCGGATTCAGCGGGCGAAGATACACCTCCCCGTCTGCCTCCACAGCCCGAAAAAACGACTCTTTTTCCCTTATATCCAAATCGGGCGGCGTACCCAGCAGCAGCTCTGCACGCTTCAGACAACTCAGCGCCTTTTCATGCTCTTCCAACCGATACAGGCACAACCCGCAGTTAAAAGCCGTGGCAGCCGGAAGCCGTTCAAAGTTTGCCCGCTCAAGCAGCGGTCCCGCAAGCAGCCTGGCACCGGGCAAATCATTCACGGCCAATGCCTGATACAGTGCGTTGCCAATGCCGGCCGGCAACTCCCCGTGTTTGCCGTTTCCCCAAAATTCCATATCCTGTCTCCCTGTTATTTTTCTTCCGGAAAACTGCGTCCCCAGCGAAAACAATACGCTGTCCGTCCATTTTCCCCTGAATTTGTATAATTTCATCCTATCACTTTGTTAAATAAAAGTCAAATACAGATTAGCCATTTAACTGTTGCGAAGCCCTGGAAAGGATGCTAAAATTAATCACAAAGCTGTCGAATTGCAGGAATGATAAATTACACCGAAACAGCAAAAACTACCATAAATGAAGGAGGCTGTCATGAGTTTAGACGAACTGAAAGATATGCTGGTAAAATCCAGCGAGAATTACCCCCAGGCCAGGTTCAACCCATGGTGGGAGGCAAATCATGAAGAAGAAATCTATCACTATAGCATTTTCTCTGAAGATACACTGCAGGATGCCCGGGATTGTGTGTCCGACTGCAGCAAGGAAGCGCTCCTTTTGCCTGTTGGCAGTATGGGGCTGAATCTGTTCCACCTGCTGGTGTGGCATAATTTCCATGACATAGTAAAAGCATTGCTCGATGACGGAAGGATCGGCCGTGAAGAACTCAATAAACCGGATGATAAAAACCATGGGCTGACCCCCTTCCTTCTGGCATGTGCCTGCGGAAATGCAGCTATGGTAAGGCTTTTGTTGGAACATGGTGCAGACAGCTCCTCCTGCGACGAAAGAGGAATGAACGCATACCATTTTCTTGCACATTCCAGAATCCCGGGTCTGACGCTTGCCTCGGACTGCCTGGAGAGAAGCGTGCGGCAGCGAAAAGAGATCGCCGAACTGTTGGACTGTGATATCAACCAAAAAGACAATGAGGGGCTGACGCCTCTGACATGTTTGCTTTCCACCCAATACTGCTCGGATTACACATGGCCGCTGGCAGAGATTTTTCTGAAAAAGGGTGCCGCAACGGATTATATAGACGAAGACGGCAGAACACTTCTGATGATGGCTCAAAGGAACGGCCACAAGACGGCCGCCCTGGCTTTGATAGAACATTGCCCGGAAATGATAAACACAGCGGACAACCAGGGCACAACCCCCATTCAGCATGCGGTTTCTTATCTTGACAGAGCCATGTACATAGCCCTGTCAGACCATGGCGCCGCGCCCACCGACACCGGTGACATGATAATGTTTCCGCTGAGCCAGGTTACCAACAATGCCTTTGCCAATGTGCATTCGAACGATAAGGATGGCTTAAGCCTTGCCCTGTATCTGGCGAAAAAACTTATCCGGCAGGCAGACCCGGATGACGATGACGAGTTGGGTGAAATCACAAGTATCCTCCACAATTCCCTGATCGGTGATGATGAAGTAAGTATCCTGGATGTCTTTCAGGAACTGGATATTTTTACCACGCCCATCCTCTATCATGGCGAGCGGCTCTGCCTGCGGGATGAATGTCTTCGTCCATACTATGGGATTGGCGTTATGAGGAAACTGGTCAGCCTGGGTGTGGATATGGACACCGCTGTGGTAAAGGGACGAACGCCGGCATGTATCCTGGCATTCGAAGACCGCGGTCGTACCAAAGAGGAGGAAGCTTTTTTTGAAGAGTCAGCCAGACTGTTTTCCAGAGAGTCCATGGAATGCCTGAATGATAATGGGGAAGCTGCTATCCATCTGGCCGCAAGGTATGGGCATACCGGCATGCTGAAAGTCATGTTGGAAAAGGGTGTGAATATAAATCTTACAGAGGACGCCCCTGCCCGGGCAGGAATGACGCCTCTTCACGAGGCATGTGCAGCAGGCCGCCAGGATGTGGTGGCAATGCTTATGGCTGCCGGTGCGGACGACACCATGAAAGATTTGGAAGGAGAGACACCTGCCCATGCCGCACTCCGGGAAAAGAGATTCGGCGAACAGCCGGATATGGAGCAGCGAGCCGGTGTGCTGAAGGAACTGAAAAACCTGGATATCCCCAGGAATGACGGACGCACACCTTTGCTGATGCTGCGTTATGTCCACCGTGAACTCCTCCCCATATTCCTCAGCAGGGGGGTGGACGTGAACCACAGGGACAACCGGGGAAGGACAGCCATGATGCTTAACCACGACAAGGACATGATAAAAGAACTGCTCCCGGCAGGAGCGGATATCACGCTGACAGATAACGAAGGAAATACCGCCCTGCACCATGCCTTAATGGAATATAACGAAAGCACGGCCCGCTACCTGATCAAAAAAGGAGCAGATTGCAGCTGCCCCAACAACGACGGCGAGACCCCGGCAGACATTGCGGCAAAAAAAGGTTTTGAGAGTGTATTGGAACTGATGGTATAACAGACTCCCTGTCCGCTTATCTCCGCAGCCAGATGCGGCGGCAGATAATATGGGATGTCTTCCCCTCTGCCAGGTCCGGAAACATCGTGAGAATATCATATTTCACCAACGGCTTCAGCGCGGGGGACTCGATGGTTACCTTCGATCCCCTGCGACAACCATATGAATTCTCACCGTGGGGGCATCTATCCAAGATTGCTGCGGCTGTCCGAAACATGTGTATCCTTGTATTTCACATTTTCAAACCGAAGCTTCTATGAGCAAACGCCGTATCCCGACAGATCTCATTCGTTCATAAAAGCTTATCTTTCCTGCCATATCCGGTAATCACTGCCGTCACCAGCATAACCAGCATGCAAACGGAATAAAAATTCACAAAGGGAATGCTTGCAGGGTCCACTGCAAATCCCTCCCCAAACTGGGCGGACTGTTGGGCGGGAATTACGCAATGCACTGTCCATGGTGCCAGGAAGCAGAACACACAGCCTGTACAATCCAGCAGGTTCGCCCGGCGGTATCGGTTTACCCCTGCGTTTTCTCCAATCTCATTTACCAAATCACCGAGAGCTACGATGGCCACAGAGATGACACCTGTCACCATGCTCAAGACACCTGCCGACAGTACTATAGCCGTCTCGGTGCTGCGCTCGCTCTTCGCAAATCTGGCCAGAAACATCCCCATATCCTCAAAAAGCCCGCTGCGCTCCACCACCCCAAGGAGGGCAAATACCGCAATCAGCATGGCCACCGTGCCTGCCGTCCCGGTGATGGCTTCAATGACGGCTCCGGACACGGCAAATCCACCAGGAAAAGAGATGAGTCCGTCCACCGTGTATATACCGAAGAGCAATCCTGCCGCAATCCCTGCCAGAATGCCCCATGACAGGGCGGTAATCAGGTGCTTCCTCATCAGACACAAAATAATAATAACCGCTGGCACCGCCAGCATAACCAGGCTGGCCGGATTTGCATTGCCCGACGTCCCCTCTATTGCCGCGCCCCCGTCTGTGGTTCCGGAAAACAGCAGGAACATGACCAGTGCTCCCGCTGCCGCAGGCAGGCTGTAACGCATCCTGGTCTTCACCACGGTTCCCAGGTCCGCATGCTGTGTAGCGGATGATGCAATTGTGGTATCCGAGATAGGACCCAGGTTATCGCCGAAGGCCGCACCCGACACGATGGCGCCGATCATAAATTCCGGTGCCGCCCCCGCCATCACACCCACCGGGAACAAAATCGGAATCACTACAAAATAAGTTCCCACCGAAGTCCCCGTGGCAAAGGCCAGCAGGCAGGTGATGAGAAAAGTAGCCGCCACAAAAAGCTTTCCGGTAAAGCCTGCCGCCACCACATATGCTGCAATCGTCTGCACCGCCCCGCTGGCGGAGATGAGCTTTCCCGAAATTGCCGCCAGTATCACCGCCATCACGATGACGCCGAACATGGGCTTACTCAAACCGTAGACAATTGCCTCCCCGTATGCCTTTTCGTCCTTCACAAAAAGAGCGCCTGCCACCAGCGCCGTAAAAAAGGCCAGCACATATCCGTTCACATTGGCTTGACTGAATGCTGCCCACAAAATCATTGCCGCCGCTACAAAGAGCGGTACCAGCTTCCCAAACTTTCCGAAGCGAAATTTTATCTTCTCTGCCTTCTGTTCCATCTTTCCTCTCATTCCGCCCTACGGCGCTGCCGCATAAGAGACTTGATTTCTTTAATGGACTCCTGCGGCAGCACCCGGGCATCTTAATCTGTCAGAACCTTTCCCTGCCGGGATCTGTCAGCGAAACAACTCCGCCGTTTTCGCCATCCGTTCCGCAATCTTGACACCAAATGGGCATCTGCTCTCACAGCTTCTGCATCCTATACACGCATCGGCATGATGGTCCATGGCATCATAATGGGCTTTTACCGTGGCGGGAACTTCCGGCTGCATGGTGGCAAGGTCATAATATTTGTTTACCATGGCGATATCAATCTGCGCTGGGCATGGCTTACAGTGACCACAGTATGTACACTCCCCCTGTGCGAATGTATGGCGGGGCGCCTCTGCCAGAACATGGGCATAGTCCTTCTCCTCCCGTGACGCGGTTTCATAAGCCACAGCCTGTTCCACATGTTCCGGCGTGTCATAGCCTGCCATCACTGCCGCAACCCCAGGGCGCGTAAGGCAATAGTGAATACACTGCACAGGAGTCAGGGCCACGCCGAAGGGTGAACGTTTTTCGTCAAACAGCCTGCCTCCCGCATAGGGTTTCATCACCGTGATACCCACATCATTCTGCTCGCAGAGCTTGTACATCCTGGCCCGCACCGGATCAATACCGCCCAGGCCGTCCTGGTATTCATCCGCAAAGTAAGTATCGATATCCTCCGTAGGCGGCAGCAGGTCAAAAGCAGGATTGACGCTGAACATCAGCATCTCAATCACCCCGCTTTCCGCCGCCTTGACAGCCATGGCCGGATTGTGCGTACTCATGCCGATATGCCGTATTTTCCCACAGGCCTTCAGTTCCTTTACATATTCCATAAACGGGCCGTTCATTGCGCTGTCCCAGTCGCTTTCCTGGTCAACGAAATGAATCATACCCAGGTCAATGTAATCCGTCTGTATCCGGGCCAGCAGATCTTCAAAGGCTTCTCTGCATTTCTCCGGATCCCGGGTGCGGACATACTGGCCGTTCTGCCAGGTAGAGCCTATATGCCCCTGGATCAGCCAGCGCTCCCGTTTTCCCGCCAGCGCCCTGCCGATATTGGTACGGACATTGGGTTCCGACATCCAGCAGTCAAGTATATTAATTCCCAGATTTTCCGCACAGTCTATAACCGCCTTACACTCGTCATAGCTGTGGCGTTCCAACCATTCGCCGCCAAGGCCGATTTCGCTGACCATCAGTTCTGTTTTTCCAAGTCTCCGATAAATCATCCTCCTGCTCCTCTCAATGTTTTTGTTTTAGACCATTTTAATCCACTTCCAGATAGTCACCTATATCCTAATATAGCTTCCCGGCACTGTCAATATCTGCTTAGGCAGTTTTTCTGATACCGATTTTTCTGATATGGATTTTCGGTTTCACACTCGGCCTTCCTTTCTGCGCCCTTGATGCTTCCCCCGCCATGGAGCCTGCCGTTTCCTTTTCATGAAGTACTTCCTCCGAACCTGCCGTGTCCTTTCCTGTTGACGGCATCAATGAGCCAGCAGCCGCATCCTGAGATACTGCAGTCTCTTCTGCTGCCTTGTCCTCTCCAAATGCCTCACTGACAAACCTCATCAGTTCATCGGCCAGCTCATCCCTGGCTTTCCGCTCCTCCTGCGACTTCGGTAAAACCGCATAACCAAGTTCTCCCTCCTCCGGAACCGTAATCATATCCGTACCATGATCTGGACCCTCTGCAATATGAATCTCCTTCTGGTCAGATCCGCAGGCTTCGTAAAGGGACTCCACATGCTCCTGATACACACCCGGAGCATTCTGCCAGTCTTACCCGGAAACGGCAAAAAACGCCGGTGCGGTGACGGACTCCATGGCGCTTATCGCATCGATCTCCATGCCATGCGCCGGTGCGGAAAGAATTACCACTCCCACCAATTCCGGAATCTCTGCCGCAGCAACCGCCGTGGCCGTCCCGCCATAGGACGCTCCCATGGCAATGATCTCCGTCACCCTCCGTTCCCGCAGAACCTGGGCAGCCGCCAGTACATCCAAATCCCACCTCTGGCTCATTCCGGCGGCTGCCGAACCGGAAGGTGCAATATCACGGAACTCCCACAATATCACCTGATACCCTTCCTCCGCCAGACGCTCCCCAAAGGGAAGCCAGCTCTTCAACCCCCATCCCCTCGCATGTCCAAGCGTTATCCCCCTGCTGCCTGTCCCCAGGACATAGCCGCACAGTGCCACCCCGTCCTCCGTGACGAACTGCACCGCGTTTTCCTGATATCCCTCGGGAAAACCATATCCTTCCGGCAGCCCGTCCTCCGTGGGGACATCCTGTCCTATGGCAATTATAATGCTGTAATCATTCTGTGCATGAGCCGACATTGTATTTCCAAATGTCAGCATCAACAACAGCACCCATAAGCACCCTGTCTTTTTCATATGCTTATGTCTCCCTTCCCTGATCACCTTGTTATCTATCTGCACACAGCCTGGCGGGCACATACGCCCTTGCATCTCCCTGCTTTTAGCCGGCTGCATCATATCAAACTGCCCACAGCTGAATCACTCCTCCTGTATTTCTCCGGTACCGTCATGCAACAGATAAACCCTGTTTTCCTCTTTCCTGCTATAACAAATGACATGATAAAGCTGTCCCTCTCTCTCCGTCAGACCGTCATAATAAATATAATCTCCCTCCCATGCCCTTGTCTGCATTCCGCTGTCTGTTTCTTCCGCCTCATTCTCCTCTGTTCCCGGAACAACAACATAATAATCCGGCAGTTCCACCCCTTTCAGCAGTTCATATCCTGTCTTCTGCCATGCCGCATAAGGCAAATCCGTTTTTTCCCCATTGGGGACCATGGCCTTCACGAATTGATCCAAGGCCTCCTTTGCGGTTATGTCTGTATCCAGTTTTTCCTCATATATGTTGTAGGACGCATCATACAGTTCCATCCGGGGAAAAGCCTTATGAACAGGATGCTCCGCGTCTGCCAGATCCACCCTCACCATGCGGAAACCGTCCATGGCAATGGCATAGGAGACCCAGGTATCATTTTTCCCATCCGTTACAGTCACATCATAACCGTCGGCAAAACGGCTGTCTCCCACACGGATGCTCTTTGCCTGCTCCAGTTTCCCATTTTGGCAGCAGTAAATCTCCGTGGCTGTCATACCGGTACTGCTTCCCCAACTTTGCTTCAGCATCAGGTAACCGTCCCCCATAAAAATGCCGCAATAGGGATCTCCCCGCATTCCGCCGGCATCTGCGCCGCTTACATAAGGCACTTCGGTTATTTCCTGCATGAAACCGTCTTTTTGCTGCAGCAGGACATACAGACGCCGGGTATCCGCAAATAATTGCTCCTGCTCCCCAAATGTCCCGTCTATCACAAAGGCCAGATCTGTTCTGCCGTCACCGTCCAAATCCCCTTCCGCAGCATCAATGCATGTATATTCCGTGACGTCAGGATGCTCCTTTTCGATCCAGGCTTCTGCAAATTCTGTTTTTTCATCTATCGGCTCATCGCTTTTCCAGGAAAGCAGGGGCACTTCCCACACAGGCTGCAAATCAGTACAGGGATTTCCGAATACAGATGCGAACATCAGTTCTTCCTTTCCTGCCAGAGGCGACAAATCCGAAATTCTGTTGTCCGAAAGTCCTGCCTGATTCAAATGTGTCAGGCCGCCCAGTGCGGAGAGATCGCTGATCTCATTTCCGTCCAAAGCCAGATCATAGAGATTTGTCAGACTTTCCAATGGTGAAATATCCCGGATCTGATTTTCAGCCAGTCCCAGCCGCTCCAATTTGGTCAGGCCTGTCAACGGGGTCAGGTCTGTAATGGAATTCGTATTCAGGTTGATGCTGTGAAGTTCTGTTAATTCCCTTACAAAACCAATATCCCGGATTCCGCAGTTCTGCAATCCCAGGTCCTGCAGACTGCCAAGCTTTCCCACTGTTTCCATATTCCGGGCATGGGAATTACCGCCAAGCGCCAGTTCCGCCAGTCCCTGCAGATTCTCCAACACAGCAAGGTCTTCAACCTTCGTCTCATACAGGGACAACCGTTCCAACTGCGGCATATCTTTCAAAAACTCCATCTCTTTAACCTGGCAGTTTGGCAGATATAGTTCCGTAATCTGTTTCATCTCTGCCAGAAAGGAAAGGTCCATCTCTTCTTTTGGAGAATTTATGCAAAGTTCCCGCAGCCCGGAAAGTCCGGCAATGGGGGTAAAATCCGCAACCCCGGAACCCTCCCAGGAATCAAAATCAATCACCAGGCTTTTCAGATTCGGCAGATAAGACAGAGCCTCCAGAGAGTGCAGCGTGCTTCTGTTGGCAGGCCTCTTCAATACCAGTTCTTCACACTGATTCAGCCTGTCCAGAATCCGTTCCTCCGTATCCTGGCTGTCAATGTCCGCCTCATACCACACACAATCCCGGAACCCCTCATCCCTGATCAGACGGGCCAGTATCTGTTGCGCACTGCCTTCTTCGCTTCGTTCTTCGCCGCTTTCCTCTGACACCTCCGGCATAGGTGCAGGGCTTTCCGAGGCTGCTGCATCCGGCATAAATGCAGGACTTTCCGGAACTGCTGCCTCTGACGTATCCCCATGTTCCTGTCCTGCACCCCGGTCCGGACCCGGCTGACTGCATCCGGTCAGAAATAAAACGCAGAGCAGGATCCGGACACCCCTTTTCCACCTGTTTTTCCTCTTAAGAGATTTACGCATCCATTACCCCTTTCCACAACAAAAATTCCGGGCAAGCCATTGGGCAACGCCATCTTCCTCGTTGGATAAAATAATATCCGTAGCGTATTTTTTCAAATCTTCATGGGCATTTTCGACTGCATAAGCTTCATCCGCCAATTCAAACAGATCTATATCATTTTTTCCGTCTCCGAAAGCAACTATTTTTTCACATCCAAGCAATGCCTTTAACTGCCTTACGGCATTCGCCTTCGAGGCATGGAACGGCATAATTTCCAACCACTGTTCCTTTGTATACATTTCAGTCTGATACACACAATGAAACACATCTTTATATTTTTCATACAAGGGTTTCAACTTGTCCTGGCTGTCTATACAGGTGATATAGAAAAGACTTCCTGCTTTCAAATCAGAGACTGCCTTCACTGCATTCGTACGAATATCTCCTTTTCTGCTGGCAAGAAATCTCCTCATTCCCTCTGTGCACAATTCAGGCACAAATGAAAATTTCTCCTTCCCCTCAATATATGCATATACGATGGGATAAACCTGATTTTCAAATAAATCATTCAGCACTTCATACACGGAAGTCTCAAAATAGTTTGCAATCAGAATATCTTCCGTCACATTATCAACTACAAATGCTCCATTATATACAATTAACGGAATGTTACAGATGATCCCGTCCGTCACCTTTTTCGCAGTCACCAAAGAACGGGCGGTTGCATAGCAAAAAAGCATCCCCCGTTCCGTCAAATCATTTATCACATGATTCGTAAAATGGGAAGTTCTCTCGTTATTTCTCAACAAGGTTCCGTCCAGATCGGATACATATAAAGTTCTCATACTTTTTTCTCCTGCTCAATATACTGTTTTCACGGTTCTTTCGCGGATTCATGCGGCTTAAGCTTAACAGGCAGCATCAAATCAATCTGTCCAGGAAGGCCGTCCTCTTTCCACCCGTTATGCGCGGCATCCACCCAGTTCAGATGCTCCTCCAGACAACCGCCCATATTTTCCTCTCCCAGTTCGCTGTACTCCGGTTCATAGTCCTGGCTTTTATTGACCCATCCGGTTAACGCTTCCCACAGATGAAATTCCGGAAAGGGAATGGTCATCACTGCATACAGTCTTTCAGGGGAAGCCGAAGCTTTCTGAGTATTAGAATCTGCTGCAAACGCCCGACAGCTTCTTCATTGTATATCCGATAGGCATAATCCTCGCGCCGCCCGGCTTTGATCAGACCGAGTTTTTCATAATACCGAAACATCCGCGGTGTAACGCCATACTTCTGGGAAACCTGGCTGATAGTGATATATTCCATTTGCTGCTCTCCTTTCCCTGCCTGCTGCCTGCCTTCTGTCAAAGAAATCCCTGCGGGAAAACTCTGTATCTCTTTAACACCTTGTTATCCATCATTATACACATCCTTCCGGAAAATTACAATGAGCCGGAACCGAACTAACAGTTTACCCATGTCCTGAATAAGCAGGGCGTTTTAATATGATAAATCTGAATTTTGTTCAGTACTGCGCCAGCCAGACCCGTCCTCAGGTTGACAAAATCCGGCGACACCAATCTTTCATGAAGCAACAGACAGTAGGCGTCGTTGCTGAAACATGCAGACATCAGTTCTGCAGCATCTTTCTCAAAAGACAGGACACCTGTGAACAAGGTGCACTCCAAAGAATGTCCCTTTTCATTGAGAAGTATGGTATAATGATTCTGCTGACGCAGAATTCAAGCCGATTCTCGCCGTCTTGCCATCGCTTTGCGATGCATGATATGTGAACCATAGCCATGAATTAGAACATTTCACACTCTTTTGTTTGAATACAGGAGGATGAAAAGGTTGACCAACACATACTGTTATATAAAAGAGATCTCCGCCATGACCGGAGTTAAGGCCGGAACCATTCGGTTTTATGAAAAAATCGGATTTCTGGAACCTGTGGAAAGAATACCCAACCAATACCGGGTATTTAATGAGCATCATATTTATCAAATACAGGTATGCAGCCTGGTTTTCGGCGGTTTTGTAAATACGCGTCTTCGTAAAATAAGCATGCATATCATAGCCGCAGCGAAAGCCTGGGATTTAGAAGCTTATGACAAAGCGGCGCAGAATTATCTACAGGCAGTTGAACAGGATATCTCCCGTGCAAAAAAGGCTGTATCCATTGTGACAAATCAACTGGATCAGGATGAAAATGACCAACAGCAGTATTCGAAAAAAGAGGCAGCAGAATTGCTTGGTGTGACACCTGAAACCATTCGTAACTGGGAACGCAATGGGCTGCTTACACAGAAAGAACCGTATTCTCGAAGACGATACCAAATCAATGAAATAAGACGAATGTATGTGATACGTTTTTTGCTGGACACCGGTTACAGCTGCATGGCAATTTTACAGTTTTTAACTGCATATGATGACGGACTGGACCAGAAAGCTGCAAGCTTCCTTCTTGGTACTGTAGAAAACGCAGAATTATATTCCAGAGCGGATCAGTATCTAAAATCATTGAGCAGAGCAAGAACACAGGCAGATACCCTCTGTCATCTTTTCGTAGAGATGAAAAAAATATAAACCTTCCAGTTGTACACCACTTTTCTCAAACAGGTTATAATCCAGGAGAACTGTATCAAACCAAAACGAGAAAGGTGGTTTCTTAATGCGCTACTTTGAAGTAAATGTGAGAGATTATCCAACAGAATACGGTTTTATGCCATCGCTGCAGTTATATCTGGTGGAGAAAAGCGACACCCCCAGACCGATTGTTATAATAGCGCCGGGCGGGGGGTATACGAAGTTGGCAGATTCTGACCGGGACAGAATAGCCCTGCAGTACAACGCTGCCGGGTTTCATGCCGCTGTTCTGAACTACAGCGTGGAACCGCACCATTTTCCGGAACCGCAGCAGGATCTCATGTCGGCTATACGGTTGGTTCGGGAACATGCCCGGGAATGGGGCATTATGGAAAACGGCATTGCAATATGCGGATTTTCGGCAGGCGGTCATTTGTGCGCCAGTGTAAGCACCCTCTGGCATAAACTGTGTTATCCCCAATTAGTAGGAACAATACAGCTTTCTGGCGGGCGGCGGCACG
>OFFP01000701.1_pt1 | contig 26449 bp, 32 predicted proteins | sample 1521431 | NCBI WGS metagenome assembly OFFP01 (sample SAMEA3504104, study PRJEB24116) | mouse gut metagenome | biome: mouse gut; feature: mouse-associated habitat; material: faeces | place: Denmark | collected 2011
AGACCGTAGACCTCGGCGAAACTCACCCAGTCCTTCAGGTCGTAATTTTTGAATAAGTACATCCACACCACAACACGCAGGATTCCGGCGCGGGACGTGTGCCCGCTGCGGGCCTTATATTTGTGGATGATGAACTTGTTCGCCGGGAGCAGCAGGCCCTCTGTATGCTCCTGCGTGCGCACCTTGAAGGAATCGTCCAGGCTGTCCCAGAAGAACCGTTTTTGATGCCGGGACTTGATTTCGCGGACACTTACGCGCCCTTCCTCACAGCCCCACATGATTTCCGAAACGGCGAACCCCTTGCCGATTGCGTCCAGCAGATCGTTTTCCACATCCTCGAAGCCCTCAATGCCCGTCAGCTGTTCTTCGATGAAGGCCGCAATCTCCTTATCGCGTGGTTCGTCGCTGAAGGGGATGATCTCAAAATCCAGGCCCGTGACCGAGTTCTTCCGCGTCTGGAGCTGACTGAACAGATGCGGGTCCTTTTCCTCCATCTCCTCAAACAGCTCCATCTGACGCAGCACGTCGCCTGCGTCCGCTTCCTTCAGAATCTCCGCCAGCTTTACCGGCGTCAGGCCGCCGCTGGGATAACTGCTGTATTTGTCTGTCACATGTGCGACGGCGATTTCGTTGAGGTTTGGAACAGCAGGAGCCGTTTTCTGCCGCCTTTTCCAGATCATGTTATCCCCCCCCCCACACGCCGCTGGGCGGTTTCAAAATAACCGGGGTCCAATTCTATGCCGGTGAAGCTCCGGCCCGTGTTCGCACAGGCGGCACCGGTGCTGCCGCTGCCCATGAATGGGTCCAGAATCATGCCGCCTGCCGGACAAATTGCAAGCAGTTTTTCCAGCAATTCAACCGGTTTTTCGGTTTGGTGATGTTTCTGTTTCGTATTTACGCCCGGAATGTGATAACAGCCGGGCAGTGCCTTAAACCCTGGCGTCCAATCCACCGGCAGACGTCCGTTGGAACCCCACGCGATGTATTCGCAGTCATTGCGAAAACGTCCTGGTTGATTGCGCGATGTGCCCTTATCCCATACGACAATCCCCCGCCAAATCCATCCAGCGGCTTGCAGCGCGTCTGTCAGGGCCGGTTCCGCCAGTCCACAAATACCGCGGCAATTGCGCCTGGCCTGCATTTCTGCCGCGCCTTGGAAAGAACCATCCGCATAAATTCCGTAAAGCTCCGCTGGTCCATGTTATCTCCGCTGAAATCCCGGAACCGGTATGCACCGTTATACTTCCTGTCACAGTACTTCGTGCGTGTGTTGGCTTGGCGCTCGCCCGCATATAAGCCGCCGGACGAATACGGCGGGTCCGTCAGAACCATGTCCACGCCGCCGTCCGGGATATGTTCCATCATTTCCAGGCAGTCCCCGCATAGTAAGGTGGTTTCTGTCATTCACTGATTATCCTCCGTTAATAGGCTCCGCGCCGGAATTTCATAGCGCGGGCGGCGACGCTCCGGTATTCCGCCCTGCCGCCGCTCTGGATGCCCTGCGCCAGCTTTACCGCCATTTGCAGGCCGTCCGGCCCGTCGTCGTTTTTCCCCATCGGGTACTCCGTCATTTGCTGCAGCAGCGTTTTGTGCTTCCGGCTGAATTTGAGGTAGCCGTTTTTTACAAACGGCTGCAGCGACTGGATGCGGGCGTCCTTGTTCTGCGTGCTGCTGATTTCCTCAACAGGAAGATATTCCCCCGCCTCCGCTGAACGCTGCCGCATGATCTCTGCGAAATAATATTGAAACTGCACCGTTTCCACGCCGAACTTGTAATAGGGCCGCTTGTATTCCCGTTTCAGGCGGCGGCTCGCCTCCAGCGCGTCCTCAATGATCTGGTCCGGCTTCCGCCGGTCGATATCCGCGATTACCACGTAGAGGTATCCTGTGGCGGTATCCTTTGCAAGAGCAATAATGGAGCTGGTGTCCGCCTTCCGGTTCTTGCCCAGGGACGGGTCGTTCGCGCCCACAAACAGGAAGCGCGGGTCGGAAAAATCCGGCGGCTGCTTGTTATCATCGTCCCAGAAATCAAACCATTCCTCCTGGAACGTGCAGTTTGCCGGGTCGATTGGGTCATTCTGGATTTCGCTGTTGAACGCCGCAGGACCGATGTTGATGCGCTTGCACATCAACGCGTAGTAGCTGTTCTTTTCCTCCCACAGAACCTGCGTGCCTTCCAGCATTTCTGCACGGTTTGCCTCGAAAAACGCCAGCGCCGCCTTTTCATGCTCCGGGTCCGACAGGTCCGTATACAGCTGCTCCCAGGCGTCCCACAATTCCGTATTCTCCGCCCAGCTCAGTACGCCCTGGTATTTCCGCGTTTTGTACTCTGGCTTTTTGAAAACGTTGGCAAGCAGGGAATCAAAGTGCAGCAGCGTCCCGATATACACGATATCCGTGTAGCTGTCCCCGCACTCGCTCACCGCCTTGTTGTACCAGCCCAGCAGCTTCCTCCGCTGTTCCGGCGTGTTTACGTTTTCGTCGTTTTCCAGGTCGTCGCACACGATCAGGTCCGGTCGCCACTGCTTATGGCGGCGGCCCCGGATTTTCTTTCCGGAACCGATTGCCTCGATCTTCGACCCATTGGACAGCAGGATTACCGACGATTTCCACACCCGGCCCCGCAGGTCTCCAAAATCCTCCCGCAGCAACGTATTTTCCTCCAGCTCCGTCTTGATGTCCTCCAGGAACCCTTCCGCCTGTTCTGAACTGTCTGAGAGGATAATTTCATAATGCTTATAGGCGTATACCGCCGCGTGGATGGAGTCCTTGAAGGTAAAGGTCGTGCTCTTGGCGTGGCCACGGGGGGCTTCGATCGCCCTCCTGCATCCGTCCGCCCGGCTGATCTCCTTCGCGGCGACGGTGGGGTCGAGCCCCTTCAGGACGCCCTCCCGCCAGATGCGGTCGAGCTCGCCGTGGAACGCGGGGGATTTTCGGACAAAGTAGTGGGCGAGGTAGGCCCGCCCAAAATACTCCAGGTCGATCGCCCCCAGCTTCCGGCGCAGTCCCTTCGGCCCGGTCAGCTCCTGCCCGGCCTTGAAGTCCCGGAGAAGCTCCGCCCGACGCTTAGGGAAATTGCTGTCGCGGACAACATATTCGAGAAAGAGCTCCCGCTGGTAGTCACGGTTGGCGACTGCTTCCCGGTCTTCCGGCTCCTCCAGTCGCTCCAGGTATTCCTTCAGGTCAATCTTCCCCATCCGTCAACACCTTCTCCCGCGCCCGGGCCAGGACGTCGTGCAGCTCACCCGCCAGCTCCGGGTGCTGCTTGATCGCCGCCATGAGCTCCGCCTCCATCTGTTCAAAGGCCAGCTCCGCCTTCTTCTTCAGATCGGCCCGGACGCGCTTTTCGTAGGTGGCGTTTCGGGCCAGGGATGCAATCAGCCGCCCGGCCTTATCCAGCGGCATTTCGTCAAATTCCTCCTCGGCGGTGCTGACCCGCTGCATGAGGCCGTCCATAAGCACCAGCTCCGCCGCCTTGGTGTAGTCCAGATCGGGGTGCGCTTCCACGGCCTGGGCGATCGCCTGGGTGCGCTGGAGGGTTTCGGCCACGCGCTGCGCGGCCTCCCTCGTCCGTACTGCGTACCGGCCAATCGCCGACTTGCTGATGGAGTAGCCCTCGCCCTTCAGCCACTCGGAGAGCTCGTTGTAGGTGTTCGCCGGGTTTGCCAGCTTTACCTCGAACTGCGACTTGAGGGGCTCCGGGAGGTCGTCTATGGTGGAGTGTACACGACCTCTTCGGCGTTTCTTTTCAGACATTGACCCCACCATCCTGGATGGTGTCCTCCACCAAGTCGATGCCCTTCTTGGTGAGCTGCACCACGGCGTCCTTCCGGTAGGCGTTGTAGGCGTTGACGGAGCGGCTGGTGAACTCGATGTAGCCGCCGTCCTCCAGGTACTTGAGATACTTGCCGATGTCCGGGGTCATAATGAGGTTGTCCGCCATGAGCGCGTTGACGATCTGTCGAACCAGCAGGGCCCCGTTGTTGCCCCGGGCCAGGGCCCGCACGATATAGCCCCGGATTGCTTTGTTCTTCTCCACCTCCAGCTCGGTGGTCTCGTCCATAAAGGCCATAATTTACCCCTCCTTTCCGAAGGATGTCATAAGCCGGAGAACTTGATCGAGCTTCTGGTCGAGCCCGCTGATATTGTGGTCGACGCTGTTCATGCTGCGGATGAAGTCCTCCCGCAAGGTGTAGACCAGAGGCATATCGCTCTTCAGGTCGTTGAACTGGCCGATCAGCTCCTTCAGCTCCTGCTCCCGCTTCCGGGCCTCCGCCTGGATGTCGGCGGCGTTCTTCTTGTCCGCGTCCTCTAAGGAGGTCAGCGTCTTCTTGAAGAAGTAGGTCAGGGCTCCAACGACCAGGGTGCAGAGCAGCGACGCCGCTGCGCCGATAACGGCGGTGATTTGGATGACGTCCATGGGGCCCTCCTTACTCAGCGACAGCTCCGCCGACGCCCTCCTTCAGCTCGGCCTCGCCGACGCCGTCCACCAGGGCCCCAGGGAGTGTAATATAGGGGTCGGCCTGTTTGATCTTGAGGACGGCGTTCTCAATGCACTGCTCCAGATAGTGGTCGAAGCTGCCCAGGTGCTTCACGATGATCTCCTGCGTCTCCGGCCCGATCTCGCGCTTGACCTCATTGAAGACGTCCCGGCCCAGGGCCAGGAGCTTCTCCCGGTCGCCTGTTCCGGCCTTGACCGCTTCCCGGAGGGCTTTCGCCACAGTCTGCTCCGTGTAGCCGACCGCCTTGGTCGCCAGCCGCTCCACGTCGTCCAGGGCGTCCTCCAGAAGTGCCCGAGCACTCTCGTCCTCGATCTTCTTCGTCTGCGCCTTCACCTGGGCCCCGGCCAGCCGGATGTAGTAGACCGCATAGGCCCCGGCCAGGGCGATGACGGCCAGGACGATGTTGGCGAGTGCGGTGCTCGCCGCGCTGGTGATGATCTCCATGTTCATGTTTTTCTGCCTCCTTCAAGCATAAAAAATAAGACTACAGGCGAAGCCTGTAGTCTTAGGGTACTATGCTTTTCGTGAAATGTCCGCATGAAGCATTTCAGAGAATTATTTCTAAGATGTGTCACTCTGTTCGCCGAACAAGTCGAGCTGCCCCTCCACGTTCCCGGGGCCGCAAATGCTCCGAACCAGCCGGTCTGTTATGCTGTATTTTCTCGCTAATTCGAGGTAATTCCAGCCATTGAACTCGGCCTTGATGCGGGCGTCTCGGACGGGGCGGAGGATGTTGTCCAGCTGCGGGATGTAAAGGGTGGCCCCGCCGACGATTTTCAGCATCTTGCAGAAATTTTCAATGCCGATCTCCTCCGCCACTTGCTTCCATTGGTTGTCCGGCAGCATCTCAACGGTCAGCTCTTTTGAGAGATCATCCATGCCCGCGCCCCTTTCCTGTTACTCCTCCGGCGTCTGGCACATCCTGCCCAGGATGCCGAAGATCTCGCCGACTGTGATCGGCGTCCCGTAGCGAGCTGCCCAGACGTCCGGGCTGTTGATGATACCGGCCTCCACAAGCCGCGTCAGGCCCTCCCGCTGCCACTCGGGGAACTGTGCCAGGGGGTCGGGCTCCGGGGGCTCTGCGGGGCTTTGTGGCGTTTCCTGGGCCATGACCGCGCCCAGCAGCTTCACCACGCTGGCCCCGTAGCCTTTGCCCGGCACCGCCCAGCCCTTGCCCTGGGGGTTGTCGGAGGCTCCCAGCCATTCCACGAACTCGGCGGAACCCCGGGTGACCAGGGAGAAGCGCGGGTCGACGCAAGCGTTCACCAGCGGCTCCTTGGAGGCGTATGCCTTCAGGTGCTGGATTTGGGCCCGGACGCCGGTGCGCGGGTCGGGGAACGTCGCCGCCTGTCCCTGGGTGTTCCCGTTCAGGGCCCCGATGCCCGCGAAGTTGTTCTGGCCCGGCTGGACGATGCCGCCGAACTTGAAGAAGCCGGTCTCATGGAGACTCTGGGCCCAGGCCACATCGCCCCGGACGCCCTCGGCCCTGCCCTCCTCCAGATACATCTCCGCCAGCTCCTCCAGGGAGCAGCTTGTAAGCTTCGGCTCGGCGTTCTTGCTCCGGCAGTAGAGGGCCATCTGCTGCGCCGTGGCCCGGGCCTCGCCCATGATCGCCGTCTTGGCCTCCTCGGTGGGGGCGTCTGTGCCCGCTCCGTTGAGCTCCGCCAGCTTCGCGGCGACCTTGGCCTTGAACTGCTCCCAGTGGGGGAGGATGTAGAGCGGGCAGTTTTTCCGGGCCCCCTGCACGATCGCGTCCGGGTGGCCCATCCAGTGATTGTGCGTGTAAAGCTGCTCCACAGTCAGGCCGTACTTCTTCAGCAGCAGCGCGGCCAGGATAACGCCGTTGGCCTCGGCCCCCAGGTCTTCCTTGCTCCCGGAGCCGTCCATGATGATCTCGATAGCGATGGTCGTCCCGTTCCCCGGGCCGCTGCCGCCGTCCCCGGCGTGCCAGCCCACCTCGGTGTCCTCCAGGTTCTGCCACGCATTGATGTCGTCCACATAGTAATGGACGCGGGCGTCGTTCATGTTGGCGTTGGGCCACGTCGCCCGGGTGTACTGCTCCGCGTCCTCCTCCACATTCTCCAGGTCGTTGGTGTTGTGGATGGTCACGCCCGCCACCTTGCCGGTGCCCCCGGAGAGACGCTTGTCCGCCTTGAACTTCTGGCCCTTCTTGTACTTCCCCGAGTCCTTGGGCCACTTGGCCCCCCAGGGGATGATCTTCTCGTTGATGACGAGGCCGCACTCCGTCCTCGTCGCGTCAGGTGTCAGTTTTGCCATGGTGGTTTTACCTCCTATAAGTTGGTGATGGGGAGAATGACCTCGTCAATGAGCTCCCCGTAGGTGTACTTCGTGCGGCCCTCGCTCTCAAGTTTTCTGAGAAAGATGTTGTACTCGACCGCGAGCTTGAGCAGCTTGAGGACGCCGACCTCCTCCGGCGAGGCCTCCTTCATGTCCGGCCCCACCATGAAGCCGATCGCCTTAATGAGCGAGAGCTCCGCCCGGATGGGCTCGGAGGTGTAGAACGCTTCAAACGCCTCGAACGCTTCCCGGGCGAACTTCTTTCGATTGAGCCGGGGTTTGTTGGGCGGGAGGACTCCGTCCGCTTGGAGTTGCTTTTTAATGGCCGCTCTCTCGGCCTTCTCGCGCTGCGTGAGCCGCTTCTGTTTCTTTGCCATATTCCAGCCCCCTAACGCTTCGGCGGGCCCTGTGCGGCCCCGTAGCCCGCGACGTGGAGCTGCTCCGGCGTGTCCTCGGTGATGGACACCACACGCACGTCGCCCAGAGGCTCCAGTCTCATAGCGATGTCCTCCTTGACGCCGATCGCCTGACCGGGCGGAGCTCCCACCTGGAGGGTGATGGTCAGCATGACCGCCGCCTCCTCTCCGAGGGCTTGCCCTGCAATCCGCACCGACTCGGGTCATTCTGACAGGCCCCGCGACACTTCCGGGCCTTGCGACGCCAGCAGTCAGCGCAGCATCGCCGCTCACGAACCTTGTCGCAGTAGAAGCGGGCGCAGTACCGGCCCTTATATACTCCGGCCATGTGAGCCCCCTCTCAGCCGTGGGTGGCGTTGAAGTTTTCAATCGCCCACCTGTTGCCTGTGGCGTACACGGCCCTCCGGGTGCGCTCGGCGGGCCCCTCCCGCCTTCGGGGGATGGAGGCCAGGGCCTCCATCATCCCGCAGTCCGGGCAAATGTCCGTGGCGTTGTCCGCCCGGGAGAGGGCGGGCCGCTCCGTGTACCTCCTGCCGCAGATCGGGCACACGCGCCCGGCCTGTTCGCTGTTACTCACTGTTGCTGCCTCCTTCCGTCTGCCCTGGTTTGCCGTCGGCCCCCAGGGGGCCGAGGCCCAGCTTCTTGCGGTAGATGTTCGCTGCCCGGATGACCTGGGCAAAGGCCGCGTCGCTCGCCACGCTTGAGGTGATGTTCTTCCGGGCCTTCTCGGAACCGTTGTGCCCGGTCGCCCCGGGGATAGCCGCCAGCGCGACCGGGTTGAGCTCCGTAAGGCGGCGGGCGACGGACTCCGGGAGCTTCTGGTAATAGATGCGGAGGAACACAAGCCCGGTCTCGGCACAGACCTCCACATCGCTCCGGGCGGTGCGCTGCATCTCAATGATGCCGCCCAGCGCAGCCAGGATGTCCTGGTCACTCGCCGCCCTCATCCCTCCCCCTCCTTCCGCTCCTGCCGCTTCAGGATCGCCTTGAGCCCCTCGATCACCTTCTCGCACTGGGCCACGTTCAGCCATTCCAGCCGGTCGACGCCGGTCATGCGTTTTACGAAGCCCTGGATGCGCTGGGGGTTGTCATTCCAGCCCAGCTGCTCGGTCAGGGCGTAGATTTTGCGCCGCTGCTGGACGGTGCGGACGTCGCCGCCCTCGTCGGTGCGCTTGGGGCGGGTGCTACGGCTGACCCCGTCCTTCATATTCTGGAGGACGCGGGCCACCTCGTTGATCTGCCCCTGGGTCAATGCCTTGATGGACTCCTTTCCGGTCTCACGGTAAACGACCGCATGGAGGTCTTCATCTGTCATGTGCAGCTCCGGCGACTTGGCGATCGCCCAGAGGGTGCGGATGGAGGGCTGCTTGCGCCCTGTTCGTGCTGCTGCCATTCCTCGGGCCTCCTTTCTCAGCCGCCCGCCTTGATCTGCTCCAGCTTGGCGATGTTCACCTCATAGCCGAAGACGTCGCTCTGCTTCCAGGTGGCCCCGACCGCGTTGACCGTGTCTTCGCCGTACTTCTTCAGGGCGTCCTTGCTGATCTTCTCCTCCACCACGATGCAGTCGTGCATCTGGCGCGACTTCAGGCGGCGGATGATCTCCTTCAGCTTCTCCTTCGCCCGGGGGAGGGAAATGGAGGTGGAGAGCCGGAAGCCCACCTCGCCGAAGGTCAGGGTCATGGTCTTCGCCTTCCCCATCTCGTCCCGGTGCTCGGTGACGAATGCCTTGATCTCCCGCTCCAGCCGGGCCTGGGCGTCCTTGATGGGCTTGCTCTGCTCCTCGGCCACCTTCTGGGCCCCGATGATCTGCTTCTGCATATCGCTCTCGATGTCGCCCAGCGCGATCTGGGCCTCCGCGATCTGACGGAGGGCGTCGTTCACGTCCTCCCAGGATTTGAGGGTCGGCTCCTCAATGACTCGCTTTCTTGCCATGTCTAAGCTCCTTTCGGTTATATGCCCGCGCCGGTCGGCGTCAGGGGTACAAAATATACTGCTCCGTGAAGATCATGTAGAGCCCCAGGGGGAGGAGCAGCACTGCGGCGGTGGCGTCCTGGTCAATGGGGGTCGCCCCGGTCGCGGCCAGAAGCAGGATGAGCCAGGAAAGAACCACCAGGGCCGCGCCCATGTGCCGCTGCTTTCTCATTTTCATTGTCCCGGCCCCCTGTCGTCAGAGCATCATCATGGAGGACGCTTGCTCGATGATCTTCACGGTGACCGTGTCCTCACCCCGCTCGGCCAGGATGCGCCCCACGTTGGAAAGGGTGCGGTCGAGGAGGCGGAAACAGCCCGTCCGCATATTACACGCCCGCTCCTTCAGCTCCAGCAGGGCGTCCGGGGTGATGTTGAAGTCCTCCAGGTAGCCCTCCACCTCGGAGGGAGCCAGCCCCCGGAGCGAGGCGTAGAAGTCGACCCGGTTCGCCATTCGTGCGAGGTAGGTCTTGATCTGGGCCTCCAGCTTCGGCTCGCCCGCGATCACCAGCCCCACGTCGCTCTGGTCGAAGATCGCCCGAAGTATCTCCATCTTCTTCTGGGTGTACTTGCTCACCAGCTTGTCCGCCTCGTCGATGACGAGGAGGTAGCCCCGGTTGGTGTTGAAGAACTCCCGGATGCCGTTGACCCTGCGCCAGATCGTGCCGTAGCCGTTGGGGAGCCCGATGCTCCGCTCGATCGCCTCCACCAAGTCCCGGCTGCTCATGGTGTCGTCGCACTCGATGTAGGCGACCCGGGGGAGCTTGGCGTACTCCCGGAGGGCGTAGGTCTTGCCGTAGCCGCTGCGGGCCACCACGATGCCCAGCCCGATATACTCCTGGCTGCTCTGGCACACGCCCAGGACGGCCTTGGCGTCCCGGCTCTCGTAGAAGCGGGGCTTCTGCCCGCCCTTCTGTCCCGGCTCCGGGGGCGGCGGGAGCTCCACCTCCTCCCCGGTCTGGCCCGCCAGGAATGCGGCGAGCTTGGCCTCGATGCCCGTGGGGTCGCTGTCGTACTTGCCAGCCAGATACCGGGAAACGGTGACCCGGCTGTAACCGATCTCCTTGGCGATCGCGGCGATGCTGGTGCGCTGGGCCACGATGTAGCCGTTGATCTTCGCGGCGAGGCTCTGGGCCCCGGTGTAGGTGGTGGTGCGCTCTGCTGCTGTGACTTCCATGATGTTCCTCCTATTCGTTTATGGCCCTCAGTCTGGCAAGGGCGTCCCCGGCCTTCGACGCCAGGAACTCGTCCCCGGCCCCGCTGCGTTTCTTCCTGCTCTGGGCGGCGACCTCGCCGCGATACTCCTTGTCTGTCGGGAGGGAGATAATCTTGCTGCTGGGCGCGTGGCCGATCATCAGGTCGAGCTTGCCCACGGCGTCGGAGGGTCGGCCCTGTTCGATGCGTACCTCGTAAGGTGTGGTGAAGTCCTCCAGGGCCTCCACGCTCTCCCGGTACTGCCGCTTCTGGTCGCGCATGAGCTTCTCCAGTGCTGCCTGGGAGCACTTTTCGCCGAAGCCCAGCACCTCGGCGGAGACCGCCTCGCATATCTTGTGGCCCTCCAAGTCGTAGACGTAGAGCTTGGAAACGTCGTCGATGTCCCACTTGATCTTGACCTTCTTGTCCTTCCAGAAGCAGAGCTCGTAGTCAGTGTAGAGGACTCCGAACTTGGTGATGCCCTGGTTGGTCACACGGGCCGTGTCCGCCTTCATGAGCAGCATCGCCGCATACTCCCTGGGCGGTGCCGCCTTTTCATAGCGGGGGCCGTGGGCGAACAGCTCGCCCGGGGTGACCCACTTCTCCTTGGCGTCCGTCAGGCCCCGGTGCTTCCGGGTGCGGTAGTGCAGCTCCTTCCACTCCGTCCAGACCTCATAGAACTCCTCCATGGTCAGCAGCTCCCCGCGCTCCAGCATACCCTCCACGTCCTTGTGCCGCTTGGCGTCGGTCTTGGAGCCGGTGAGGGTACCGGTGTATGAGGCGAACCACTTGGAGAACCGGGAGCAGACCGTTCCGAATAACCGCTCCACTGCCTTGACCCATGCCTGATAAGGGAGGGCCCGGTCGACGCCCAGGATGCCGATGCTCTGATAGAAGCCCACGGTCTCGGCGTCGAAGTCGAAGTCGATGTTCCGCTTCTTCCGGCTCTGGCCGGTGAGCTCCTGCTTGGTGTAGTCCTTGCCGTTGTCGATGAGCAGCCGCTTCGGGACGCCCGCCGTGTAGATCGTTTTCACCAGGGACTCCTTCAGGGTGTCGCCGTTGGCCTTCACGCAGATCACGTCGCCCAGGATGTCCCGGCTCCGCATATCCATCCAGGCCACCAATACCGGGCGGACGGCCTTGACCTTGCCATTGGGGGCGGTGTACTGTACCCAGAGGTCGAAGGTGTGCTCGTCGCCCACCAGGAGCTCCATGACCTCCAGGGTGGTGGCGTCCCGCTTGCCCTTGAGCATCATCTTGTTCCGCCACTCTCGCGTCCCGTTGGCTGCGAGGAAATGGGCCGAGGCTGCGCCCCTGGTACTCATGAGGTAGTTGATATACCGTCCCACGGTCTTGGTGGAGGGGTAGTCCTGCCAGCCGCGCTCCCGGGCGATCTCCTCGAACTTCTCGTAGAGCATCTCCCGTGTGCCCAGGTTGGAGGCGAACTGCTTGTCGAACCAGATATTCTCAATGATCGCCCGCTGCTCCGGGGTCAGGCTGGGGAAGGTGTCCGCCTCCTTCGGCTTCCGGCAGAGTGCCAGGGCCCGGAAGTAGTCCCGGCACTGCCCGTCCTCCCGTTCCAGCTTCAGGGCCCAGGCGTTGGCCTCCAGCACCTGTGTCTGGTAGCGGTAGAAGCTCTGCGGGCTGACGCCCAGCCCCACGGCAAGCCGGGCGGCGAGGTCGGTGCGCTTCTCCGGCCCGGCGTAGTCAATGAACTCCTGCACCACCCGGGCCGCTTCGACGGCCTCGTAGTACGCCTTCTTGTGGCCGTCTATGTAGTGATTGAGGTCGGCGGTCACATACCAGGGAGCCGCCTCCGTTGCTCTGCGGTCTATGATTACATCCCTCCCGTCTACTTTCTGGGTGGCCCGCCACGCCTTCCGCGCCTTAGCCGTCAGGGAGGCGACGGAGATCAATACCTGATCTTTGCCGCCGCCCTCGCGGGCCTGGGTCTTGGTGTCGTACTGCTTGGGGTTGCGGGCAATCCTTGAGGTCAGCCCCTTGTAGGTGATGCCCTCGAAGGCTGCGGCCTCCTCCAGCGTGATATATGTGTCCTGCACTGCCGTCCCTCCCTTCTGCTGTTATGCGGCCATCGCCTTCTCCACCTTCCGGGGGTCGAGGGCGAGGGCGGCGACGATCGCCGGGATGTGCTTTCCCCCGGGGCGCGTCCCGTGTAGGATACGGCTCAGGTGCTGCGGCGATGTGCCGATCTGACCGGCCAGCTCCGTCTTGGTCATGTCCTGGTCAACCAGGGCCTTGACCACCAGCTTGCCGAAGGGGGTGAGGGTGTTGCTGCTCTTCATCGCCGTCCTCCTTTCTGCGATGTGGGTCTTAGAACTACTTCCAGGCGATTTTGAGTGCCCAGCCCAGCGAGAGGCTGGTGCCGATGACCGCCGACGCCTGGGTGATGGGGTCTGGGGCTCCCACCGTGATAAACACGGCGGCGATGCCCAGCGTGGCCAGCGACGCCAGCCCGAAGATCAGGGCCATATCGCGGAGCCGGAGGGCCTTGCGCTTCACCGCCTCCCCCCGCGCCCTGGCGATCTCCCGCTCCAGGGCTCCGAGGATGACGCCCATGCTCTGGGCGAGCTCGGTGGCAGCTTCAAACTCCGCCTCGTGGCCCGGGAGGGCCCGGAGGGGGTTGTGCGGGTCACCATGCTCCTCCCGCTTCTGCCGGAGGGCGGCGAGCCGGGCGTTCCGCGCCCACCACCATGCCGCCTCAAGTTTCTGGGTCTTTTCCATGCTGCGCTCCTTTCCTTTTCCTCCCCGGGCTGGTACAATAGAGGTGGGCTCCAGCCCAGGGAGGAGGTGAAGTCTTATGAATTTCCTCAACGATATTGTCCATATTGACACAGGGGATGCTTACGCCGATATTTCAACCGAACACAGGCTTTCTCAGCTTCCAGAGTTTTGGGCCCTTGTTGCGTATCTGGAGCACAAAGGTGTCCTTGACCGCGAAGAGTTTTATGACTGCCTGAATCAGAAATGCAAGTCAATGGTTACGATGTCGAACATCCTCATGAGGGAGAGAACCGAGTCGCAAGACCCTTGAGAAACATCTCCGTGACTCGTCGCTGTCGGCGAAAATGCTCGACGAGGTTGGGGTGCAGCCCTTCCTCGTCCGGGGCCGTCTGTTTGTCGGACGGCCCCTTTTCCTTCGGGGGCTCGCCGGTGGTCAGCCATGCCAGCCAGCACTCCCTGCAGGAGAGCTTGTCGCAGTGTTCGGGGGTGACGGGCGGGCAGTGTTCCGCGATGATGTCTGCGATCTGCTCCGCTGTGGTGCCGGGGGCTCTGATGATCTCCAGGCCGGTCATTTCTGCATCCCCTCCTTGAACTGCTGGACGGCGTAGTTGGAGGTATACATTTCTGCCAGCTCCCGGAGCCGGTCATGGAGGGCTCCCCGCAACACCGTTGCCGGGTACCCTGTGGCCCCGTCCAGGGCTTTGTCGAGCTCCCTGGCCATGTTGAAGATGTTGAGGTAGACCTTGCAGTCGTTCTCCGGGCGCTCCTCGGCGAGTGCAAGCCCCAGGGCGTAGACCTTCCGGGTCATGCGGTCTCGCTGGATGTCCGGGTGCGCGTGGATGAAGGTGTCTCGCTCGGCCCCCGGTTCTCCCGGGGATAAGGTGCTGTCCCTGCCGTTGACGTAGTCGTCCACCTCCTTCAGCAGCCCCTGGGGGTTACGCACATCCCGGGGCGTCAGCGTAGGCGGGGCCCCGGCCCACCTGTCCACCTTGCACTTCGCGCAGATTGCGTCCAGCTCCTCCTGGGTGCGGCCCTCCCGGTACTTGCACACCTCGTCGCAGATGTACGCCAGGGTCTCCTCCTGCCCCGGGGCCGGTTCCTTGCTCCAGGCGAAGCTCTCCATCCCGCAGCGGCGACACTTGAGCGTCTGAACGGTACAGCCGGTGAAGGTCTCCCCCTCCTCGAAGTCGTGGGGGCTCACAATGGCCAGCCCCGCCCGGCTCGGGAGGGCCACGTTGACCCGGTGCCCTTCGTCGGTGTAGAGGTTGCACACCTCGCCGAAGGTATTGTGCTCAACCAGGAACCGCTCGTCGTGGCCGTCGATCATGCCCAGGTCTTCCAGGGCCCTGGCGTAACCGTGGAGCTCATGGGCTGCGGTGAGGGGGTCGAGGTCAAGGTGCGGCCCATGCTTGAGCTGGGCCTCCAGCGTGGCCCGCTGCCCCTTGAACAAGCTCTCAGGCTCCACGTCCTCCTCGCTGACCTCGGTCTCGCCCTCGATGATGACCGTGATCTTCACCTCCGGCTCCGCCACGTCCAGCTCGGACTCCAGGCCCCGGGCCTGTTCCAGCGCGATCTCCAGGGTCTCGGCGTCGTCGTACTCCATGACGCTCCGGTCGACGTCCAGGATGCCGGTGTAGAGCTCGGCGTCGATCACGCCGAAGTTGCCCAGGCCGGTGCCCTCGTACTCGCGCTTCTCCCGGTCGTTGAACCGGACGACCAGATAGCCGTTGATTTTCTTCAGTTTTCTCATTCTGCTTGTCCTTCCTTTCTATGTGCCCTGCCATCGTCAGGCCGGGTAGGGCTCCCCCCGGCGACGCCCTCGCGGGCGTTTCGGCTTATTCTTCGGTGAGGGCTTCCAGGCCCTTGACGATCTGCTCGCATACCTCCCGGCGCTCCTTTGCGGCCCGGTAGCCCTTGACGGCCTCGGCGAAGGCGATGTCCTGGGGCGCTTCGGCGTAGTAGGCCATAGTCTTGGCTGCTTGTTCCATCCGCGCCTTGGAGGTGGCGAGCTCCTCACTTGCCAGCCCATAGACGGCGCTGTGAAGCCATACGGGGAGCTGCTGCTTCTTGAGGGCGTCGGCCTGTTCCTGGGCGTGGTCGAGTTGGCTCCTCAAGACCTCCACGTCGGAGCGGGCCACGTTGTACTTGCTGCCCATCTCCCGGAGCTGCTCTTCGAGGATGTTGACCCGCCCCGGGAAGCTGTAGGCTGCGTCCTCGTCGATGTTCATCTCGGCGACCTCGTAGACGCCCTCGAAGGCCGTCTTGAGGTAGGACTGGGGGCCCAGCTCGGCGACCATCGCCTTGATCTTCTCCAGGGTCTCCCGCTCCTGCTCCTTCGTGGCATTGACGTCGGTACTGGTGAGCTCGGTGTCGGTGATCTCGGCGTCCTTGTAGATGCCCTTGAGCCGCTTCTGAGCGGCCTTCTCGGTGCGCTCGGTGATGTGATCGTAGTGCTCTTCCCCGTTGAGGAGGTAGGTAACTTTGTAACTGTTCATGCTGCTGCTCCTTTCCGTTGCCCTGCCATCGTCAGGCCGGGTAGGGCTCCCCCCGGCGACGCCCTCCCGGACGTTTCGGCTTATTTGTCGCAGCCTAGGAACTCCGTGATCTCGGCGAGCTGTTCCAGGATGTGCTTGGCGGTTCCGACGTGGCCCCAGTTGATTTCCTCGGGGCTGTATCCCAGGTGGTTCTCGGTCTGCTCGGTCAGGGCGGCGAGTTTGGCGTTGATCTCGGTGATCGTGGCGATATATGCGTCCAGGGCTTTCTCGTTTTTCATGTCTGCTGTTCCTTTCCTGTTGTGCGCTTCGGTTTTTTGTGATATGCTGGGGGCGTCGGTTAATTTCTTAACCTGTCTATTATTATACTCGCATTTTCGTAGAAGTCAATAGTTTTGCGAGTAATTTTCGCAAATTCGAGGAGGTCGCTATGTTTAACGTATTATTGAAAGAATTGCGCTCCCAGCATGGGATGACTCAGGGCCAGCTTGCAAAGGCTGCGGGGGTTTCTCCTGGAAATGTAGGTGACTGGGAATCGGGGAAGAGCAAGCCTGGGTATAATGCGCTGGCTGCGCTCGCCCGCATTTTCGAGGTGTCGGCAGATTACCTCCTGGAGTTAGAAACGCCGCCCGCAAAAACGAGCGACGATCTGGAGCGCATTAAATTGGAGCAAGGGCTCTCATGCGACGGTAGCCCCCTTGAAGCTGAGGAGGCTGATCTGATTGCCATGTTCCGGCTCCTGCCGTCCTACGAGCGGGAAGACCTCTTTGATTTGGTTTACTTCAAATACAAAAAGCACGTTGAGAAAAAGATGGAGTCTATCTACTGGACGTATGCCGCCGAGAGAGAAAAAGCAAAGCCCACCTCCGCTTCCGGCGAAGGTAGCCAGAGCGTGATCGCCTAAATTTTTTTGGCCTGTTTTGGTTAAATAATTATCCGTTTTCGTGCAGAATTGAAAACGGCGGTTTTTCGCCGCCGCCATGCCCCGCCAGCCGTTGCAAATAGGGCAATTCTGCATTTCTTCAGCGGTTTTGTGGTTTTGCAGAATTGAAACGACCCCCACGGCCCGCCGATGCCTTCACCAGCCACCTCGGGGAGTAACGGTCAAGTAACGCCGCCAGCAGCCCGATCTGCGCCGGTTCGCCCGATTTGGGCCTAAATTCTAACGTTCTAACGGTGCGTTATTACGCTGGGCCCCCTTGCATTTCCCTCGCCGCCCTGCTATACTATCATCAAGGGCCGCGACGCCCCGCCTTCTTGGTCTGCTGCTGTGACTTCCGGGGCGTGGCCGAGCGGCCCCCATAATGTCCTGCCCGTCCCCGCCATCGAGAAAAGCCCCCGGATTGCCGTTTTTAAGCGGTTTTCCGGGGGTTTTCCTGTCCAGCCGGGCCGGTGCCCGCCGCGCCGCGCCGCCGCCGACGTGCGCCCTCCAGCGGCCCTTGGGCACAAAAAAAGACGCCGACCGCCGTCGACGCCTTCGCGCTCAATGAAAATGAGAATGTCCGGGCCTTTCCCGCCCTGATTATGCCCGTTCCCGTTGATATTCGGGGGTTTTCCAGCACTTCCCCCGCCTCTCCCGGTTTATCCCGGTTTCTCAATTATCCTGTCCCCTTACATTCAGGAATACGTTGGCGAGAATGTCAGCGTTCTTCTGGTCGGCCTCTGCCATGACATGGGCGTAAATGTTCGCCGTCGTGCTGACCTGAGCGTGTCCCAGGCGCTTTGAGATCGACACGCTGTCAACGCCGTTGAAGTAGAGCAGACTAGCCATGCTGTGCCTGAAAGCGTGTGGGTTGATGTGGGGTAGGCCGTGGCGCTTGCTGAAGCTCCTTAACCAAGTGTTCACGTTGTCCGGGTGCATGGCCTTCCCGCTGTCCTGGGCGAATAGAAAGCCCTGGTCCTGATAGTATCCCCCCAGGCGTAACCGCTCCCCACTCTGCCACGCCCGGTATTGGCGTAGCAGCTGCATTGTCTCAGGGGGCAGAGTTATGAAGCGGTCGGAGGTGGCCGTCTTTGGCGTGTCCTCATAAATCCCCCGGTCAGGGCTGTAAAGGATGTTGTTGCAGATATGGATTCTGTCTCCGTCAAAGTCTACCTTGTCCCATTTCAGCACCAGGACTTCCCCACGGCGGGCCCCGGTGATAAGCAGCAAGTGAACAAGGGTTTTCCACTTGATGGGCTCCCGCTCCAACGCTGACCGGATAGCGGCCACCTGTTCCGGCTGGAAGTAGTTGACCTCTTTCTTCTGGACTTTGGGCAAGGTCGCCTTGCTTGCCACGTTGAACGGGACAAGGCCCTCCTTCTCAGCCTGGTCCAGCACCGTGGAGATCAGCCGGTGGTGCTCAATAACGGTTTTGGGGGACAGTGTACGGCTGTTCTTCTCTACGGTGAAGGTCTTGTCCAGGCTGCGCTCCAGGGCAGCAGAAATAGCCTCCGCCGCCTCCACGCTGACCGGCTTTCCCTTTACAGCGTCATATACCGCCCGGAGAGAAATTCCCGTAGAATCGGCGATACTGGCCCGTGTGAGGGTGTTTTTCTTCAGGAGCGGGACAAGATCAATCTTTGCCGTGGCGTGGGCGCTCCCGGTCCCACTCCCCTCTTTCCCCAGGGTGGTATAGAGGGCATTGAGATGATCAGCCCGGAGGTCTTTCAGCTTGATATGACCGATGACGGGATAAATCCGCTCTGTCAGTTCCCGATAGCGTACAATGGTGCTGTGTTTGGCCCCCCTGGCCTCTTTCGTCTCCAGAACATAATCACAATATGCCTGGAATGTTTGGCGGCTGTCCGATGTGATCCCCGTCCGGCATTCCTTCTCAAAGGTCGCTGCAAAGTCAGCGGCCTTTTTTCGTGCGCTCTTTTCTGTCCAGGTGGGAGACACGTCAAAGGTGGCCGTCCAGGGCTTCAACTGCTTCCCGTCTGGCCCCCGGCCACGGTGGACACAGATAGAATAAGAGACTAGCTTGCCGGTTTTGTTGCGGCGCTCTTGGAGATTAGCCATTATTACTGCCCCTTTCGCAAATTTTTCTAATTTTAAACTCTAAAAAATCAAAAACATCATCAATCAAGGATTCATATTCATATACACTGCATCGTCCGATTTCTTTTCCATACTTTGTAAGTTGATATTCAATTTTGTCTAAATCCTGACTCATTTCTACAATATGGTCTGCAATATCTATAGGACCCATGTTTTTTATATCTGAAAAAGTTAAATCTGCATGTTTACTATGGTCTAAAACACTTTTATCATATCCAAGTGAAAAGAGAAGGGTAGAGAACAATATCCTCTTGTCACATATCTCAGAAATCATTTTTTTTAGAGGAGCAGATTCAAAATCTGCATTTGTTTTGAAATCATCATATCCCATTAACCACTCAAATCGAACGGGTGAAAACAACTTGACAATCAACTCAGCTGCATCAGCTGTCAAATTACGACGTCCATTGACAATATAAGAGACATGCTCTTTTGTATATCCTATTTTCTCTGCAAGGTCTTTTTGGCTTATACCTTTTTCTGATAACAAAATTTTTAGTCTTTCACCCCTTATCGTGTTAATTTTAGTACTTTTCTTTTCCATAAAACACCACACCTTAAACAGTCAAAAATGTTTTTTGACTGTTTATATAATTAACTTTTTATGTTATAATTAAACCGCGATACCGAAAGAAATGCAAGCATTTTCTTTGCATGTACCAGCGCACACGCTGCTCTGAGGATAAGGGCTGATTTATGGCCTTGAAAATCTCCATTATCTGTTTCAGACCTGCCATTCTCGTGACAATTTCTGCTTGCTTTGTACGGCCGGGAACTCCTTGACCACATATTTGCCCACAGACAGAGAAAAACTGGCCCACCGGGACACCCCCAGTGGGCCGCAGTTCTCAGCTTGCTCTATTTTCTGCCCTCAGCCGCTCCCTTTCGGCGGCTACCTCCGTTTTCATCTCGGTTATCACTACCGCCAGCAACTTTTCGCATTCGTCCTCTGAGTCAGCGTAGATGTCCCGGGTGCGTTTTGTTCCATCGGGCCAGGTCACCATGTACCTTCCGTTCCAGCGCCCACCTTTGGTCCGCCCCAAGTATCCGCTGCCCCAGTAACGGCGCTTGCCCCGCTGAGCCTTGAAGTCCGTCATGGTGTGGCTGGTTGTTGCCTGGGAGCTTTCTATGGGAGTCTCCGCTCTACCAATGCCCCGGTCGATTTTTGTGGCGGCTTGCCTTTGCATATCATCAGTGACATGGGCATAGACGTTCAGCGTGGTGGCGGAGGAGACGTGACCGATGATGGTGGACAGCGTTTTCACGTCCATCCCATGTTCCAAAGCGTTGGTGGCGAAAACATGCCGGAGGTCATGGAAGCGAACCTTTTTGCACCCCGCATGAGTCAGGATTTTGCTCAGCCTGTGGCTGGCGGCGGCTGGAGCCAGCGGGGCGTCCTCTTTTTTCGGAGAGGGGAACATCCATCGTGAGGATACAGTCTGCTTATATACCCGCAGGGCCTCGGCCACAGGTGGGGGAAGAATCACGGTTCGGATAGATGCCTTGGTCTTGGGTTCCTGGATCAGCAGTTCCTCTTTGGTTCGATAAACCTGCCGTTCAATCCTCAGTTCTCCGGTCTTGAAATTCAGATCGTCCCACTGGAGCGCCATCAATTCTCCTACTCGGAGGCCAGTGGTCAGTTCCAGCAGGAACACCTCGTAGTAACCTTCGTCTTTGGCCTGGATGAGCAGTCTTTGCAGCTCCTCCCTGGTGAGCAACTGCATCTCCTCCCGTCTGATTGGCGGGGCCTTGCATCCCTCAATTGGATTCTTTACGATCAATCGGTCTGACACAGCTTTTTCCAAAGCCCTGCGGCATAGGCTGTGGCAGTTGCGCACCATGTTGTCCGAGAGACCGCCGCCCCTGGACTCTCTATGCAGAGTACGTCCGTCCTTCCTCATCCAGTTGAAAAACTGCTGGAGCTCATTTGTTGTCAGTTTGTTCAGGGGAACGCTGCCCAGTTTTGGACGGATGTAGAGCCGGATAAAGTCCTCATAGGATCGTTGAGAACTGGGGCGAAGCATTGGCTTGCTGTAGTTTTCATACCAGAATTCTACCCACTCGCCGAAGGGCATATCTGCTTTGATCTTGACAGCGGTTGCGGGAGCCACGGACTCTTTCAGCGATTCCAGTTTCGCCACGCACTCCGTCTTGGTCTTGGCCAGCACATTTTTTGTTTTAGGTAGGCCCTTGTCATCGTAACCGACGACCACTCGGCCCTCCCAACGCCCGTCTTTTCTCAGCCGGACTGTACCCTCGCCGCTTTTGCGTTTTCTTCCCACGGTCTCAGCTCCTCTCCGAAAATATCTGTCAGGAAATCTCCTACTACTTCCGATGCCCGCCTCTGCATGTCGCCAGTCGTATGGGTGTAGGTGTCCAGCGTGAACGCCGCTCTGGTGTGGCCCAGGATACCCGATAAGGTTTTCACATCCACGCCCGACGCCAGAGCGTGAGTTGCGAAGGTGTGCCGCAAGTCTGCTAATGTCAAGCCAGAACTAATAAATTTTTGAAATTTTTTAGATGACCTATTCAGTGGTTTTCGTTCTCTGCTCTGCCACAGCCGAGACAGGCAGCTCGTTAAGGAATTTCAACGAAACCTCCAAGCGGCCATCCGGCCACACTGTAACACGGTCAAGCAGATCAGCTATCGCATCATCCGGTAACACTTCCATATCAGCATAGAGCCGGTATCGTTCCATATAGATAGAGCAGTCACGGGTTCGCTCAAAGAGTTCTGCTTGGATTTCAGCCTCGGCCCTATGTGCATCGTCACGCTGTTCCACAAGGCGGGCCTTTTGCGCCGTGTACGCATCACAGGAGAACAAGTTATCTATTACTGCATCTTCGTACAATTTTTCAATCCTCTGAGTAAGTTCCCTTTGCAGAGCTTCCAGTTTTTTAACTTTCTTACGCAGGAGCGACACGGCTGCCTCCTGCGATTTCTTCTGCTGCTCCATCATGTGCTGTGTGTCCACCACACAGCGGGCTTGCTGGTGAATCGCCTCCGTGACAACATCCAAAATCTCCGATTCAAAAACCTTCTCTGGATAGCACACCATTCCCGGTACTGTCCGAGGCGTTTGACAGCAGTAGTACCGGTTCTTACTTCCGCGCCGGACAATGGCGTACCCGCAGACACCGCAATACACTTTCTTGCTCAAAGGGTTTTTCCACTTGTTATGCGTGGACAACTGCCGCTGTTCCCCTCCGAGCCGCTCCTGCGCCCGGGCAAACAACTCCTTTGTCACCAGCGGCTCATGGCAGTCGGCAACAATGATCCAGTCCTCCAGTTTGGCCGTCAACTGCTGATGAACGCCTATGCGGGGCCGAACACGTTTCCCATATACCATGCTGCCGATATACTGCCGATCCCGGATAATCCAGTCGATGGTTGCCCTGCGCCAGTAATTCGGCTGCCAGTTTGCGTGACCGCTGGGAGTGCCGACCTTGATTTGCGATGGCGTAGGGATTTCTTCGGCATTGAGAATTGCCGCTACCTTTTCCGTAGAAGTCCCATTCGCTACCAAAGTAAAAATGCGCTGCACGATTGGTGCGGCCTGGGGATTTGGAATAAGCCTGTGCTTATCGCCAGGGGCTTTCAGATAGCCGTAAGGGGCAACAGGATTGATGTTGACGCCTCGTTGGGCAAGGCGCAGTTTTGCGCTCTTGACCTTCTTGGAAATATCCCGGCTATATAGATCATAAATCAGCGCACGGAACGCCCTGTCCAGGCTGTCTATATCCCCTTTGCGGTTACTGTCAAAATTGTCATTGACCGAGATAAAACGTACTCCCTTAAACGGAAACACGCGGGTGATATAGTTTCCTACCGTGATGTAGTCCCTGCCGAAGCGGGAAATATCTTTCACCAGAATACATTGGACTTCCCCGCACAGCGCCGCTTTCAACAACGCCTGCACACCAGGGCGGTCAAAATTCTTCCCACTGTAACCATCATCAGAAAATTCTAACACCTTTGTGCCGTACAAGTCTGGGTCATTCCGAATGAAGTCCAGCAACAAATGCCTCTGGTTGACGATGCTGGCGGATTCCTGGTCTGTGCCGTCCTCCAAAGACAGCCGGACATAGATTGCGATGGTCACAGGCTCGTCCCCCCTTCCCGCAGAAAGCGGAGCAGGGCTTCAACTTCGTCCTGATAGACCAATTTTATATCCAGACGGTTCCCATCATGGACTTCGATTCTGGAAACCAGCAGATGAATCAATTCTTCTGTCAAGCCCTCTGTATTACGCAAGGTCTGGCAGACTGCGAACATGGGATTGGACGGGCCATACCGTTCCAACTGCTGAAGCTGGGCGCCCAAATCCGCCAGCCGCAGCGTGGCATCATCAAACCGCTCCTGATAGTGACCCTTCATGGACAGATATTCCTCACGGGTCAGCATACCGTCCACCAAGTTTTGATATAAGCCATCCAGAAGGGTTTGACTGCGGGATTGTTCCTGCTTAACCTGGGCGATCTGGCGGTCAAGAGTGCGCCGCTTTTCTCTGGATGCGGACGCATATTCCTTCGATACACGCTTTTCCAACGCCGCAATCGTGTCCATGTGCCGGTGTACGGCGCTGGACACAACAGCCAGCAGTTCCGATTCCATCAGGTTCTTAGGCGAACAGGCACCCGGCAGCTTTTGAGAGGTCACACACTGATAACTGTAATAGTAAACCCTGCCCTCCGTTTTTCTGGAATAAAGATGGCGGCGGTTCATCGCCTTTCCGCAGTCGGCGCAGTAGATCAGCTTCTTGAACAGGTTGGGGGATTTCAGATCATCCGCCGCCCCCTTCCCCGGCATGGCCTCGAAGTTGGCCTTGCTCTGCTTGGCTAATTCCTGCACCGCCGCAAAGGTGGCTTCGTCAATGATAGGAGCGTGGGTATTCCGGGCAACACGCCATTCGTCAGCGGGGGCGTACCGTTCTTCCCGCTTGCGCTTGTAGGACACCTGAGTGCGCTTGCCTTGAATCAAGTGCCCTAAATAAACCTCGCTGTGAAGAATTGTTTTCATGTTCCAGGCCGTCCACAGCGCGTCCCGGTAGGTTTCCCGATCTGAAAGTCCCTTCTGATAGAGATATGCGCCAGGGGCCGGTATGCCCCGTTTGTTGAGCAGGCGGGCAATTCCCGTGTACCCCATCCCCTGCATCCGCAGGGCAAATATCTCCATGACCACCGGGGCCGTTTCCGGGTTTATTTCCAGTCTGCCATGATCCGCAGGGCACTTGGAATAGCCGTATGGAGCAAACGGGCCTCTAAAGTCACCATGCAGCTCCTTCGTCTTGATGGCGCTGGATATTTTTCGGGATATATCCCGGCTGTAACTCTCGTTCAGAATGTTGGTCAGGGGAACAATGTAACCGTCATGGATGCCTTGGTCAGCAGTATCGAAATGGTCATTGATTGCCACAAAGCGCACTCCCAAATAGGGAAAGATATGTTCCAGATAGTGACCGGCCTCTTTGTAATTGCGGCCAAACCGGGACAAATCTTTGACAACGATGCAGTTGACCTTGCCAGACCGCACATCGTTCATCAGGCACTCAAATCCTGGCCGCTCAAAATTTGTCCCTGTCCATCCGTTGTCGCAGTATATCTTATGGAGCCGCATATCCGGCTGCTGTTCGATATAGCTTGCGACCATTTCCTTTTGCGCCTCTATCACATCCGCGCCCAATTTACCGCTGTCCTCCGTAGAGAGGCGTACATATCCCGCCACAAGGAAAGCAGACGGCGTTTCAAGCTCCACAGTGGGGGCCGGAATGATGGGGTTGACTTTCCGCTTTGTTCTTGCCACGTCAGACTGCCTCCCTTCCGGGGAGCTGGCCCTGCGCCCGCAGAAGCAGTTCCGTTTGCCACTGAAATTCATTCTGCCAGCGGTAGACAATATCTACACGGCGGTCACGGAAGATCAGGATGCGCTCAATCAGCCTCACAACGATGGAACGGTCAAGAACCTCTATGTTCTGATACCTGCGAAATTCCTCTATCCATCCAAGTCCCTGATCGGAGCGATTGATCTCCTGCTCCATTTCCCCCCGAATGGCGTCGGCCTGTTCCTCCGCCTGGGTGCGGCGATTCGTATAACTCTTTTTTAAGTTCTGGTACTCTGACTGGTCGATCAGGCCGTCCGCCAGACTTTCATAGAGAGAACAAAGGAGCCGGTGATAGCGGTCAATTTCCGCTTCTTTTGCGTCCAGGCGCTCCCGCAGCTTCTGAACCTTGGCCTTTTGAAGCTGGGCCGTGTCCGTCAATGCCAGCAGGTCCGCCAGGTCGATTACGTCACGGATGTGCTTTTTCAGAAATTCCAGCACGATCTCGGTGAGCGCCGTGTCTCGGATGCCGTGGGAAAAGCAAGTCTTTTCGTTTTTGTGGGTAGCGCAGACAAAATAGGTATACTTCTTTTTACCGGAGGGGACGGTCTTTTTTATCATGGCCCCGCCGCACTCGCCGCAGTTCACCATGCCGGAGAACAGGTCTACCGCCTTGCCGCTTTCCGTGGTCCGGGCATCCAGGGCAAGCGCCTTCTGGACGCTCTCAAAATCATAACCGCTGATGATCGCCTCGTGACAGTTCTCAACGATTGCCCATTCCTCGCGGGGCTTGTTGACCAGCCGCTTGACCCGATAGCTGGGGGTTGTCACCCGGCCCTGTTCCAGTATGCCGGTGTAGACCGGGTTTTTCAATATCCGCAGGATCATCCCGGCGCTCCACTCGGACTTTTCCTTGATACGGAAGGATGTGGAGTAGTTCATCCCCTGGGACTGCTTATAGTCCATGGGAGTGGGAATACCGGAGGCACTTAACCGGGCGGCAATATCCCCCGCACTCAATCCGTCCAGCTTCCACTGAAAAATATCCCGCACGACCTCGGCGGCGTAATCGTCTACCAGCAGGCGGTGGCGGTCTGACGGGTCTTTCCGGTAGCCAAAAACAGCAAAAGAGCCAATGAAATCTCCGCGTCTGCGTTTGATTTCAAGCTGGCTCCGAATTTTGACCGAGGTATCCCGGCAATATGCCTCGTTTATGAGGTTTTTGAACGGAACGATCAGCTCATCGGACTCCGCGTTGCTGTACAGACTGTCGTAGTTGTCATTGATGGCGATAAAGCGAACGCCCAGGAAGGGAAAAATCCGTTCCAGATATTCGCCCGCTTCCAGGTGGTCCCGGCCAAACCGGGACAAATCCTTGACAACGATGCAGTTGATCTTACCGGAGCGCACATCATTCATCATGCGCTCAAATCCTGGACGTTCAAAATTTGTTCCCGTCCATCCGTTATCACAGTATATCCGATGGAGCTGCATATCCGGCTGCTGTTCAATATAGCTTGCGACCAATCCCTTTTGGGCCTCGATCACATCCGGGCCGGATTTGCCGCTGTCCTCGGTAGAGAGGCGTACATACCCTGCCACATGGAAAACCGCCGCTGTTTCCAACTCTGGGGCGGGTGCCGGAATGATGGGGTTGACCTTCCGCTTCGGCCTTGCCATTTCAGACCGCCGCCCTTCCGGGAAGCTGGCCCTGCGCCCGAAGCAGCAGTTCCACTTGCCACTGATATTCATTCTGCCAGCGGTAGACAATATCTACACGGCGGTCACGAAAGATCAGGATGCGCTCGATCAGCCTCACTACGATGGAGCGGTCAAGGGCTTCGATGTTCTGATACCTGCGAAATTCTTCCACCCATCCAAGCCCTTGGTCGGAGTGGTTCAGTTCCTGCTCCATTTCCGCCCGGATAGCATCAGCCTGTTCTTCCGCCTGAGCGCGGCGGTCTGTATAACTCTTTTT
>OFFP01000707.1_pt1 | contig 26330 bp, 24 predicted proteins | sample 1521431 | NCBI WGS metagenome assembly OFFP01 (sample SAMEA3504104, study PRJEB24116) | mouse gut metagenome | biome: mouse gut; feature: mouse-associated habitat; material: faeces | place: Denmark | collected 2011
CCCGGGCCGTGATCGGCCTTTTCATCCAGATGGACCGTAAGCTGATTGTACGGAATCACGATCCCTTCCTCATCAAAGGTCAGCTTGATCCTCTCCAGCAGATCCCATCGGGTCGTCCAGTATTCGTCAGTCTTTACCCACCCACGGATACCCAGCACCACTGAACTCTCTCCAAGTGAATCCACAAATACGTACAGGGTCTCATCCTGCATGATACTGGGAATCTTTTTGAGCATCTGCTCCAAAAGCTGCTTTGCCTTTTTCAGATCAGAATCATAAGATATCCCGATCCGGAGATCCAGCTGCCGCTCAGCCTTTGCCGTCACATTGGTAAGGCTGTTATTTGCCAGGATTCCATTAGGAATCACGATGGTTTTATTGTCCACCGTAGTCAGCTTTGTATAAAAAGTCTGGATCTCCTTGACCGTCCCCTCATCCTTGTTGGTGTCTTCGATGATATAGTCCCCCACCACAAACGGCTTTAACAGCAAGATCAGCACACCGCCCGCAAAGTTGGACAGGGTCTGCTGCAGCGACAGGGAAATCCCCACGCCTGCCGACGCAAACAGCATGGAGATTGACGAAATCTCAATCCCCAGATTGGCTGCAACGATCAGAAGCAGGACAATATAAAGAGATATTTTCAAAAAAGAATCCGTAAACTGGGTCAGTCCAGCATCCGCGCTCGACCGTTTCAGAGAATTTCGGATCCGTTTGCGAATCCATTTGATCAATAGCCGTCCCAGGAAAAAAATCACGGCCGCGATCAGAAGCCGAATCCCAAATTCAATCATATTCGGAATGTGCTCCTGGATAAAAACAACAAAGTCATTCATCTGTGTCTGTACCTTTTCTGCCGACTGCTCGGCTGATTCCTGCAGGATCTCTACCGTAGAGTCCACAACTGTAGAATCCATAGCCCGCCTCCTTCGCCCTGCTAATGGAAAAACATTCTGCGGAGTTTTACCGGATATTATATGGTCACTCTAATGCCAAAAATGCCGCCAGGCTTCCCCGCTGGTTTCCGGCCCTCCGGTGGGAATACAATACCTCACTGTTGCAGTGGGTACATACGTTCGTGACCGCCATATGCTCCGGAAGGATTCCCGCCTCCGCGAAGATGATCTCATTTGCTTTCCACAGATCGAGCTGGTATTTTCCGTTTTCTTTCTGATAGAAAAGTTCTTTCCAGTGCTCCTCTGCAAAGCTTTCCTGAAATCGTTCGATCACATCGCCGCTGACCTCATAGCAGTCCCGGCAGACGGAAGGCCCCACTGCGGCCAAAATATCCGAAGGATCACAGCCATACTGCTCGTGCATCAGTTCCACAGTGACCCTGCCGATCTTCCCCACGGTCCCCCGCCATCCGGAGTGGCTCAGCCCGATCGCCTTTTTGACCGGATCCACAAAATACAGGGGGACACAGTCGGCATAAAATGTAACCAGACAGATACCGGGAATATTGGTCACCAGGCCGTCTACCCCTTCCAGCTTCCCGTCTGCTTCCAGCTGAAAGCTTCCTGATGCACTGCGGCCCTGATTTACAGACGCCCGCTTGCTGTATTCCATAGGGCATGTCATCCCCATGCCGCGATCCTCTTCCGTCACCACCCATACGTTGGTGGTATGGGTCTGCCGGGACAGGACCATATCCTCACACCGGACTCCCATAGAAGCCCCGATACGACGGAAGTTTTCCTGAACCGCCTCTTCCCGGTCCCCCCGGTGGGATCCCAGGTTTAACGAGGAAAAAAAGCCTTCGCTGACTCCCCCAAGTCGGGTAGAAAATCCATGCTTCACGATCCCTGTATCCGCCAGCAGCGGATATTCCAAAAATGGGGTTTCTTTTTCCACTTCTCTGAATATTTTATTCTCATTGTGATATCTTATACCTAAACTCATCCGCTTTCCTTTCTTTCAATCATGCCAACGCCCGGCGCGCCGGGAGCAGAAGGTTTTGGCGGCTTTCCATGACAGAACATATACTCTGATTTTCCGGCTGCCCTTCTGGAGATGGATCAGCCGCTCTCAAACGCATTTTTGATCAGTGTGATTCGGGAGCCCTCAATGCCGATCACATCATACCTGCATGGAATGTCTCCCAGCCGTTTTTCCATCAAATAATACTGGGCGCACCGGGAAATCCGGTACTGCTTCTTTGCATCCACAGCTTCCAGAGGGTTCCCCCTGCTCCCGTTTTTGCGGTACTTGACCTCGCAGAATACCAGGCAGTCCCCGTCCTGCGCGATCAGGTCAATCTCTCCGATGCGGCATCTGTAGTTGTACTGCAGGATCACATAGCCCTGCTGCTCCAGATAATATCCCGCCGCCTGTTCATAGGCCGCTCCCGTTTTCCGCTTATTCCTCTCCATGATCTCCCTGTCTGAATCTCTGGGTCCGCCCCGCCAAAGGACTTGCGGGCGGATCATACGATCCCTTTGATAAATGTTTTCCGATGGATCGGACACGGGCCGTATGCTTTCAGCGCTTCTATATGGACAGCCGTACCGTATCCTTTATGTACTGCAAATCCATATTGAGGATATCTGCTGTCATACTCTGCCATCAGCCGGTCCCTGGTCACCTTTGCCAGAATACTGGCCGCAGCGATAGAGACACTCCTGGCATCTCCTTTTATAATGGGCACCTGCACCATGTCAAGCCCCGGAATCGTCACCGCATCGTTCAGCAAGACCTCCGGCACGATGCCCAGCCTGCTGACCGCCAGACGCATGGCTTCATAAGTGGCCTGCAGGATATTGATCTCATCGATCCGGGTTGCCTCTGCCAGACCGATGCCAGTTGCCGCTGCCTTTTCCATAATCTCATCATATAACGCTTCCCGGCGTTTAGCAGACAGCTTTTTAGAATCATTGAGGTACAGGATCTCACAGTCCTTTGGAAGGACCACCGCCGCTGCCGCCACAGGGCCTGCCAGCGGACCTCTCCCCGCCTCATCAATCCCGCAGATGTATGTACAGTGCGCATACTGCCTCTCAAACTCCTGCATTACCCTCAACCGTTCCCGCTCCGCAGACAGCTTTTCCTCCTGCTTTCGATATTTCTCCAGAAGGCTTTTTACCCCTGCCCTTGTGTCGGAAGCATATTCTTCCAGAAGCCTGCTTCGTTCGTTTTTTCCAGCCTGCTCCAGTTCTTTCCTGATCTCTGAAATCTTCTTATTCATGCTTGATCGCTCCAAACTGGTCCAGAGGCCAGATCCGGATCCAGGCTCTGCCCAGCAGATTTTCCCGCTGGATCGTTCCCACGCTGGGATCCCTGCTGTCGGAGCTGTGGTTGCGGTTGTCGCCAAGGACAAAATATTGATCCTCTCCCAGCATCAAAGGCTCCGCAGCAATTCCCGGGTTCTCCATCAGTTCATTTCCATAGTGCTCGTCAAGCTGTTCCCCGTCGATATACACATAACCGTCGATGACCTGCACGGTCTCTCCCGGCAGTCCGATGATCCGCTTGATATAGTAAGTATTTTCCCTGTACTGGTATGGAAATACAACAATCTCAAACCGCTTCGGATCCCGGAACCTGTAAGAAAGTTTATCCACCAGCAGATTGTCATTGTTGTAAAGCGTCGTCTCCATGGACTGTCCATCCACACGGGTGCGCTGTCCCACATAAGTGATGATGAGATAGGAAAACATCAATACGAACAGCAGGTACAGAAGCCAGCTTCCCAGTTCCCGCAAAATACTTTTCTCTTTACTTTCCTCTTTCATATCCCGAATGTCCTCTTTCTATTTCATTCCCGCGAAGCAACGACCGAAACGGAGTGTAGACCAGATACCCCGCAGCTTGCTGCGCTGGAATTTTGATGCCCTGTCAGCCTGCTGCGGGGTCTTTGACTTGCCAGCCGTTTCCCCAATTCACAGGTCTCCTCTGAAAGTTTCCGGATAGAACAATCTGTCCGTTTCAATGCAATACCGATCACAAACTGGTCGTTTACAAGCGCTTTCAGACTTTCCGGAATGTGATCTGCTCCATGCAGGATCCCCCAGATTGCCGCTGCCGTTGCGCAGGTACAGTCTGTGTCATACCCGCAGCGAAATGCGATATTGATGACCTTCCAAAGATTTTCGCCTCCGTATAACAGGGCAATTACGGTAATCCCCAGATTGGTCACTGCATTGGTAAAATCAAAATGTCCGAATCTACGGAGCATTCTGGCCCTTGCTTTGACCCAGTCAGAGGGCCCTTCGCGAAATGTCTCCATCACCAGCTCCGTACATGCCCTGGCGCGGGAGTCCTCCGGGAGCCGATGGAGCTGTCCTCTCAACAGGGATTCCATCCTGCTTTCTGAAAGCCCGCCTGACCCGGGCACGCATTCCCCGGGGACGTTCCTGCAGCCTGTGCTGCTTTCGGTTTCATCCGTAAAGGCCATTGCTTCTACGGCCGCATAATACTGTTCGATCCAAACCGCTTCCCCCGCATGGTCCAGGCTTCCGTCCATCCCCGCATAGTCGGCAGCTGTATCCCCGTCCCCCGGAAATATCATCCCCCAGATCTCGGACCGGATCGGGCATCCTTCCCCTTCGCAAAACAGGGGATTGTTAAAGCTCCCGCTGTAAGGCGGCAGGATCCCGCGTTCATAATTTTTCAAAAAAATCCCGTACTCGTTGAAGGGATACCAGCACTGCCGGTTCCAGGCATCGGCCAGGTCTGCCGCAGTCGTCTGCCGTCCCTTCTTTTGGAGAACCTCCAGCCATAACAGCTGCAGGTCCAGGTCGTCATTGGGCAGGTCCGGGCGTATCATTTCCCGGAAATCTTCACAGGGGATGAGCTTCTTGATGCCTTCCACCGGGGCGCCTGCCGCGCCGCCCAGACATTTTCCGAGCCATCCTCCGTAAACTTTGTCAAAATATACCGTATCTGTCATAGGGTTCCTCTCTTTCTATATTTGAAAAATATGCCAACTGTGCGGCTGCAATCCGACCGCTGGAAAATATGTACAATCCCCGTTACTTCAATATGGCCCCTGCCGAGAATGATTTTTCCACCTGGTTGCTGAAGAACACGAACAGCATTACCGGCAAGATACTCGTGATCACCATGGCCGCATACATTCCGCCGTAATCCGTCCCGTATTTTCCGGAGGAATAATTCATCAGCGCGATCGGAAGCGTCCGGTACTGTTCTCCGCTGATCAGCACCAGCGCATAGATAAATTCATTCCAGCTGTTGATAAAAGTATTGATGCACATCGTCGCTACAGCCGGCTTGATCATGGGTACGATGACCCGGAAGAGGATCGTGAAGATCCCGGCCCCGTCCATCACCGCGGCTTCCTCCATTTCCAGGGGGATTCCGGACAGGAAGCTGCTGCACATCAGCGTGGCCATGGCAATGTTAAATGCCGAGATAGTCAGGATCAGGGACAGCGGATTGTTGATCAGGTGCATTTCCCGAAGCATCATAAAGATGGGGACAATGACGATCTGGGAGGGAAGCAGGATCCCCAGAGTCACCATTTTACTCACATGCACCGAAAACTTCCACTGCATCCTGGTCAGAGCATAAGAGAGCATAATAGCCGCGGTTACGGTCAGCACGAGAGTAAAGCCGGTCACGATGATACTGTTAACGAAAAATTTTAAGATATCCCGGTTAAAGATCGCGTCCGTGTAATTGGAAAATTTCCAGACATGGGGAAGCCCGAAGGATTCTCCTGTCATGATCTCTGCGGTATCCTTGAAAGAATTGATCACCATCCACAGCAGCGGATACACAGAAGTTACCGCACAGATCCCGAAGATAGCTGTCAAGATTCCTTTGATCCATTTTTGACGGATTCTCATATTGTTTCTCCTCCCTTATATTTTCCTTGTTTGAACAGCCAGCCGATCACGCCCAGGATCACGCAGGTCTCGATGATGACCAGGATTCCCACGGCGGAAGCCATACCGTACCTCTGATTGGCAAAAGCCTGCCGGTACATGTACATCATAACGGTCTGGGTCAGGTCTCCGGGGCCGCCGCCGGTCATGATAAATACCTGGGGAAATGTATATAAGCCGGCGATTGCCGAGATCGTGATACAGGTTTTTGTTATATTCCGTAAAAGCGGAAGCGTGATGTACCGTACCGTGTCCAGGAAACCGGCTCCGTCCAGCTGTGCTGCTTCAAAATAGCTTTCCGGGATGGCCTTGATCCCGGAATAGGCCATCAGCAGATCCATTCCAAATGCCCACCACATTCCGGTCACTGCAATACAGATCATGGCGGTCCTGGGATCGATCAGCCATTCATTCTGCAAAAACCCGAGTCCGACCGACCTCAAAAAATAATTCAGCAGCCCCCAGTCTGCATGATAGATCGTCAGCCATAGCTGAGAGATCACAGAGACGGAAAGGACAAGCGGAATGACAAAAGCCGTTCTCAATATTTTCTGTACCCTGGGCCCCAGGGTGCAAAGCAGGATGGATACAATGACCGCCAGGACTGCATTGCAGAGGACTGCCAGTATGCTCAGCCCAAGCGAAGCCAGATTGGCCCGGATAAATGCTTCGTCCCGGATCAGCTGCAGGAAATTATCCGGTCCGACGAAGACTGCCGGCGTCAGCCCGTTGGTTTTCTGCAGCGACATGATCACAATGTTGACCAGAGGGTAAGCCACAAATGCCGCAAGCAGGATCAGCGCGGGGGCGCTTAATAAGAAGATATACCATTTATTCCCCAATACTTTTTTCATATCATGGAGCTCCTTCCTTCATAAATTCAGCCGGCGGTCTGTGACAAGCCATACCGCCGGCTGTTCTGAGTGTCCTCTAAAAGAATGTATTATTCTTCCAAGGCTGCCTTATCCATATCTGCCAGATAATCCTCTATCGTGTAGTCAGGCGTATTTGTCATAAACTTACTTGTTGCCTGCATGATACCTGCGGAAGCAGCGGCAGTGGGCATGACATCCTGGACCAGGCCGTATACATATTCGAAATTCTGCATATCCTCTGCCAGCCGGGCCACCGGCTCCGCAAACTCGCTGTCATATTTCCAGCCCATGACCTCCGGCTTGTAGACAATATAGGGATTTCCTTTTTCTTCATATACATACTGGCAGCGGAGTTCCGCGACTGCCTCACAAAGCGCCGCGGCTTCGGCAGGGTGCTCAGTGCCTGCGTATGCCATCATCCCGGAATACTTGTTGATCCCTCCGGCTACATTTTTCCCATACTTGTCAAGATCCGCATCATTTACCACCGGATAATAAAAATATCCAAAATCCTCGCCCATTTTTTCCGCACCCGCGGCAACCGCCCAGGAGCCGTTTGCCATCATTGCCGCCTTTCCCGTTTCGAACAGCGGAAGGGCTTCGTCAATTCCGGTCAACGCCACATTTTTGGAAAATGCCCCCATGTCGAGAAGTTCCTTCATGATCTCTGCCCCTGTCTTGTACGGTTCATCCGAAAATTTCCCTTCTCCCTTTACAATTTTTTCCGTGATCATGGGGTCCAGGGAATATGCAAACCCTTCCAGCATCATTGCCGCGCACCATCCGTCTTTTGCTCCCACAGAGATGGGCACGATATCGGTGTCTGCAAGTACCTTGATGATTTCCTTTAATTCGGAAACAGTCTTCGGAACTTCCAGGTTATGATCCGCAAAGATCTTTTTGTTATATAAAATGATCTCATAAGAATTATCATTGAAAGGTACGGAATAGATATGGCCGTCTTCTGCCGTAAATATTGCCGACGGGATGACCTTATCCTTGTAGCCGCTGGCTTCCAGATATTCATCCAGGGGCAGGGCGCTTCCGGATTCCAGGATCGGAGCTGCCCAGCTTCCGCCTCGTTCCCACCATACGTCGAGCCCTTCTCCGCCTGCGGAGATCATAGTCCGTACTTTTGTCTCATAGGTCTGTGCATCTCCCGGGACCATTTCTAATTTTGCTTCCACGTTGGGGAGCCTTTCTGGAAGATGCTCCATCACATAATCCATTTCTGCTTCCACATTTTCATCGGTGTCATTAAAAAGGATATTCAGAGTTACCTTCTCTGTCTCCTCAGACTTCCCTTCGCCGCCGCTGCTTCCGGGCTCCTCTGCATCTTTCTTTCCTCCGCATGCAGCAAGCGAGAGCATCATCGCACCGGCCAGAGTCAGTGACAAAATCTTTTTCCATCTGTTCATTCGTTTTTCCTTCCTCCCTTTTAAATTTCAAGTATGTTTTGATATAAGCATCTTAAACAATTTTCTCTGAAAACGGAATGGAATTTTCAGACACTACATGGAAAAATCAGAAAACCTGTCCGTTTCGTATATCCAAGTATCTTTGCATATTATATAATAGATTCAGAAAAACTATGTCTGGGCGGGACAGCCGGCATTTTATCAGATTCCGGTCATACAGATCAGACTGCAGCAATGGAGGGGCGCTATGGCTACACATCATTTTTTAACCAATTGGAACCTGAAGAAAAAGATCCTTGCCGTTTTCCTGCCGCTGCTCATGTTTTCCACCATTTTGATCCTGACCTCGTCCATATCGCTGATCATCCGGAACGGGAAAGCCGAAGCGCTGGATAACGCGAAGGACAAGCTGTCCCTTGTATCTGATCAGACAGACCAGATTTTGTCGAATATTACCTATAATATCAAAGCATTTTCCACCAGCTCCGCGCTGCAGGACGCCATCCGGGCGGAATATCCGGATAACAATTACGGCAACTACATGTTTTCCTCCGCCATGCACAATGCCGTACACAACATCATGGATATTCAGAGCCTGATCTCCAGCGGATATATCCAGACGTGGAACGGACGGGTTTTCGACATCAAGACAGATGAGATCTCTACGCCTGACGAGGAGATGGACGCACGCTACCAGGAGATCGTGGATAAAAAGGGCCGGATCCTGCTGGAATTTCCTGCGGACAAAAGCGGTGCGGCGGCTCTGACCGTGTCTAAATCGCTGATCGATATCCGGTCAGGGGCATGTCTCGGCATCTTGACATTTGATATTAAGGAATCACTGTTTTATGATGCTTACCATTCTGTTTCAGATGTGGAAAATGAATGTTTCCTGCTGATCGACAGCGCCGGGACTATCATTTCTTCGGAGAACAGGGATGAGCTGCAGACCACGGCGCCTCTGGAAATCCTGCGGCTTCTGGAGGATCCGGGGAAGGATGTGCAAAAAAATGTGCAGACGGAGGGGGAGGCAGAGAAAACCTCGCAGGATATGGAACATATGCTCATTCTCTCATCCGCTGCAGAAAACGGCGGATACATGGTCGTTTATATGATGCATTATTACCGGATCTATAAGGAAGCCCTGAACCTGGCCCTGCTCCTCCTGATCATCGGAACCCTCGTCCTTGTGATCGCCGTATTCCTCTCTTCCCTGCTGGCCCAGAGCATCGTGCGCCCGGTGATCCGGCTTGCAGATTATGCGGACGAAGCCGGGAAGGGGCACTTCGACCTTCCGATCCCGGTACATTCCAGGGATGAGATTGGATTTCTGGCGGAGCGCTTCGGTGTGATGAACCACAACATCAAAGAGCTGACCACCCGTATTTATGAGGAGCAGACCCGGAAAAAGGAATACGAGCTGAAAATGCTTCAAGCCCAGATCAATCCTCATTTTCTCTACAACTGTCTGGACAACATCAGCAGTCTGATCACGGATCGGAAAAATGAAACCGCAACCGCCATGGTTTCTCATCTGGGCCGGTATTACCGGGCGATCCTGAGCAAGGGACGCAATATCATCACGATCCGGGAAGAACTGGAACTGATCCGGGCCTACCTGGAGATCCAGCTGATCCGTACTCCCGGCCTGTTTACCTACCGCATCGCGGCAGACGGAGAGATTCAGGACTTCAAGATCCTGAAAATGATCCTTCAGCCCATTGCAGAGAACTCTGTGATCCACGGCTTCGCAGGCTTTCGGCAGGGCGGACATATTGATATAGAAGGAACACTGCAGAATCAGACCGTCTGCATCCGCATTTCCGATAATGGAAAAGGAATCCCGGAGAAGATGCTCTCGTGCATCTTTGCCCCGGTGCCCACCGCAGTGCCGAAGCATTTCGGACTGAAAAATATACAGGAGCGGATTCAGCTAAAGTATGGGGAAAAATACGGAATTTCCATAAAGTCAGAACCGGGTCAGGGAACGCAGATTGCGGTTCGTTTTCCCAAGACATTGTAAACCATGCAAAAATAGATACCCAAGGGCACCCCGTAATGGCCATTCGGCCGTTTCATAAGGTATACCCAAGGGCACCCCATTATGGCCATACGGCCGTTTCACAAGGTATACCCAAAGGGCACCCCATTATGGCCATTCGGCCGTTTCACAAGGTATAGCAAAGGATAAACAGCATATGTACAAGATCATGTTTGTAGACGACGACCCTCTGATTCTGCGGAGGCTTCACCAGATTCTGGACTGGGGAACCCTGGATTTTGAAATCCTTCCGGACGCATACGACGGCATTTCGGCCCTGGCCTTGCTGAAGTCGGCGGTTCCGGATATCATCATCTGCGATATCAACATGCCCAACATGGACGGGTTGGAGCTGACTGCGATCCTGAAGGAACATTACCCCGATGTCCACTGCATCCTTCTGACAGTCAACGACAGCTTCGGCTGCGCCCAGCAGGCGCTGAACATCGGCGTCAGCCATTACCTGTTAAAACCCATCGAACCGGAACCGCTGAAGGAGCTGATCCTGAAAATACTGTCCCAGCTGGACTCGTCCCGTAAAAAGGAGAACTACATCAGCGCCCTGTATTCCAAGGCTCTGCTCAGTGAACGGATGATCCGGGACAAATTTCTCAACTGGCTGGTTTCCGGCCGTCAAAACCTGGACGAACGGCAGTTAAAAGAGAAGTTTGAATTTTACCAGATCCCACTCCGGGGGGAGGAATTTCAGATCATTGCAGTCCACATAGATTCTATGGATTTTCCCGTTTCTCTGGGAAAACATATGGACGACCTGATGCAGACGGCCATCAAATCCATCGAGGATACGCTCAGCGATTACTCAAACTGCGTGGTGTTTACGGATTCTTTTTACCAGTGCAATATCCTCATGGGATATGAACAAGATTCCGGCAGGCCCGGTCCGGGGATCGAACTGGTCTGCCGCCTTCTGCGGGACAACCTGCTTTTTGACCTGAACCTTTCCGCAGCTGTTTTTTACAGCTGCCGGTACAAAGGACTGTCCAACATATACCGCTGTTATTATGAGACCAAATTTTTGTCCCGGTATAACCTGTCGGTGCTGAACAAGGGAATCCTGTCCTTTGAAGAATATATGAAAAATGCCTTCGATATGGAGATGGATCTGGACTCCATCCGCTCCGCTACCTTCCGGCTGCTCCGCCTGGATGACGGGAACGGTCTGGCTGCTCATGTGCGGGCTACTTTAGAATTGCCGTTTGCACGGCATTCCTTTGACACCTTCAACATGCTCCGGATTGATTTTGTGATGACCGGCCTGATGTTTTTGCGGGAAAATAAACTTGCCCTGCAGGATATTTTTGACAGGCATTATACCCCCCTGTCCGATGTGATGGAGTTAAACGAGCCGGAGGGCTGCGCCGCATTCCTGGAGCATTATTTTCATCGGATTCTGGAACACATCCGGGGCAGCAGGGTGTCCTCGTCCCGCCGGATCACGGAAAAATGCATGGAGCTCATCGAGCAGAACCTGTCCTCCCCCGAGCTCTCTGTAAAGTGGCTCAGCTCCCAGCTCTACATGAACGAAAACTACCTGAGCCGCATGTTCCGCCGGGAGATGAACCTGCCCCTGGTGAAGTTCATGATGCAGAAGAAGATGGAGGCCGCGAAGAAATATCTGGATGAGGGGTATACCAACCTGCAGGAAGTCGCCCGACTGACCGGGTTCGCGGATCCGCTGTATTTCAGTAAGTGTTTTAAAAAGGAGTATGGGGTGGCGCCGTCGAAGTATATCGGGGTGTAGAGATGGATGGGGGCTGTAAAAAAGACTCCGGACCATTGGCGTGTAACCGCATAGTCGGAAATGATTACATTTTAAATAAATCTGCATGTGTGCCGGTATCGACCAATGTCAGTGTTAAGATATCATCTTCTATCAAATAGATTAACAGCCAGTCTGGCTGGATATGGCATTCCCGAAATCCGGCCAGATTCCCCTTCAGGGCATGATCTTTATACTTTTTTTTCAAGAGGAAGTCCCAGGAGCAGCGTGTCTACGACGGATTCCAGAAGAGAGAGGTCCAGACCACGTTTTTTCGCTGTCTTCAGACTTTTTTAATCTTTCCGGACAGAATTAATTTGTATTTCATAGATCCAATTCCTCTAATGCCTCAGAAAAACTGCCGTATCGTTTGGTATCAGGATCTCGGCTTATACATTTTGCTTCTTGCATAGCTTCTATAACCTCAGGCTTATACTCAGGATACTTCACATCAAACGGTATCCCGCCGCGTAAGATGATCTGTTTTAAAAATATATTCACTGCGTCAGACAATGTCAAACCTAATCCTTCCAAAAGCTCTACAACCTGTTTCTTGGTTTCTTCTTCGATTCGGATTTGCGTTGGTATTGTTGCCATGGCTGCTCCCTTCTTTTTGTTTTTTATAGATTCCTTTTTCAATATTTTAATACGTTTGGTATACAATGTCAATTGATTGCTTTAAGCGTCAGAGCTGATATAAAAAACAGATGCTTTACATTGTGTATTGATTGTGATACGATAAACAAAAAGGAGGAACAGCAATATGGCACAGACAATGGTAAATTTTAGAATAGATGAAGATGTAAAACGCAAGATGGAATCTGCTTGTAAAGAGATGGGATTGTCACTTAGTACAGCTTTCAACATTTTTGCGGTGAAAGTCGGGAATGAAAGAAGGATACCATTTGAAATAACGGCAGATAGATTTTATTCTGAATCCAATATCAGAGTACTGGAAGAACGTGCCGCAAACATTGAATCAGGAAGATCTATTCCCAAAGAGCATGATCTGATTGAGGTATAGAATATGGGAGTATTATGGGAAGATGAAGCATGGCAGGAGTATATTGACTGGCAACAGGACAAAAAGACATTAAAAAAGATTAATCGACTTGTCAGGGATATACAGAGAAATCCTTTTGAAGGTATAGGGCATCCAGAGCCATTGTCTGGCAATCTGTCTGGGTGGTGGAGCCGACATATTGACGAGAAGAACCGTATCGTATACAAGGTTGCGGGAGGGAATACAACGATTCTTTCATGTAAAGACCATTATGACGATAAATAATGCTGATTGAATAGCGGGGAGAAATCTCCGCTTAATTTTTTCGTTACTGTGAACAGTAACGATGGAGGAAGTGAACCATATATTGTGTAGGAGTCATACCGGTATATTTTTTAAATTCTTTCGAAAACAGGTGGGCGTCAGCATATCCGATTTCTGCTGCCGCCTCTTTTACAGTGAATTTACCGGAGGCAAACAGCTCCTTTGCATTTTCCATTCTTAACCGTTTGATATAGCCGGTCAGGGTTATGCCGGTACACTGGCTGAATTTACGGCTGATATAGGAAGGATTCATGCCGACGGATTCTGCGATATCGTTCAGAGACACATGCTGGTTATAATGAGTTTTGACATAGCTGATGATCCGGGCGATCGTCGGATCTTTATACTGGTTCTGCGTAAGGGCCTCCTGGTATGCCTCTTGAAATTTCATGATATAAGCATCACGGATATCGTCCACAGAGAGGGCCCAGTTTGTTGTGAATGGAATACGGAACCAATCATAATCAAGGCCGTACCTACGGCAGAAATTTTCATAATACACATCTAAAAAACTGCAGCAGTAATGAAACGCATTCAGGTCAATGCTCTCTTTTAATTCCAGAAAAATCTTAGTAAGCTGTGAACTCAGATCCTCAATAGCACCGGAGAGATCGAATCCCTGTATCATTTTCAGCGCGGACGAAAGCAGGGACGGACTTGCCTGCTTTGTATGAAAATGATTTTTGAAATCACTGGTCCGCAGGTATTTGTCATGCTGAAAAAATAATTTATATTGCCGTAAGATCATGCAGTCGGCATATGCGCTGTTGATCTGCTCAGGTGAAGCAATATAACTGCTGAGGAAATGTGCGGTCTGACCGTCATTCGTTACTTCATACAGTTCGTCTAAAAACGCATCCATTTTTTTCTGCTTTTCCAGAATGCTTCTCTGAGGAAAATCATTGAACAACAGACATTCCGTATGCTTGGAGGAGGTATAGACGATCTCACCGCCGCTATATTTGTTCAATACATCATAGACCTGCTGGCGCTGCCGGCTTTCGAGCAGGTAATAAACACAATGATTATTATGGTAATCATTAAAAAAATCAGGATCCATTCCTTTCAGGACAAGAAGATAGTGGCCTTTTGGACGAAGATTCACCTGAAAACGTTTTATATTTTCGCGGAAAACAGAGGCGGAAATTCCATTGATCGCATCGCGGAGAAATTCCGCGCGGGCGATCTTCTGCCCCATATAATAGATTCGGTGGTCATTGGTATATTCTTCCGTTTTTTCGTATGGATAGCCGCACGCGGGGAGGGCTCCCAGAAGGGAATTGAGAAGAAAGCCAGTCTCGTTTTTTATACCTGGGCTTTTTTCAGCAAAAATATCACTGGTCGCATAACTGAGGATGCGTCCAGTTTCGAATAATATGATGTATGGATGAAGAGCTTTTTTGTAAAGGCTCAGCAGAGGTACACGCAGAGAGCAGGCAGGATGGGACAGCTGAATGATTAAAAAATCAGGCTTAAAAACAGACGCGGTTTCTTCAAGTCCCGGCATACGGCAGGTTTCTGTAATCCATTTTTTGCTCTGCAAAAGCTCCGTAAACTTTTTCTGTATCGGCAATTCTGCGCTGATCAAGACTCGCTTCATAAAAAATTCCTTTCCATTTCCGGATCATTTTCAATGATTAAATAAGTAAAAATATAACCTTAAATGTAAAATAAGATACCTATATAAAACTCTATCATCATGTTACAATTTGAACAAATAAATGTCAAGCAAAAGTAAAGGAGTTGGAGAGATGGCAAAAATCTTAGTTGATAAGGAAAGATGTAAGGGATGTAAGATGTGCATTGTGATCTGCCCGAAAAAAGTCCTTGCGCTATCGACTGAGCTGAATCCGGCCGGCAGCCGTTATGCCATACAGGTGGAAGAGAAGGAATGCATCGGATGCAGGCTGTGCGGAATGATATGCCCGGACAGCGCGGTCAGTATTTATGCTGAGCGCAGGATAAACCTGCCGCGCAGCCAAACATGATCCGCACGGTCGTATAAGGGAATATGCCGCTCTGCGGCTGCATCAGAAATACACAGGTATGGCTGTACAATAAGAAAGGTGAATGACATGAAAAAGGTAATGAAGGGGAACGAAGCAGTAGCAGAAACAGCGATTCGCTCAGGGCTGGAATTTTTTTGCGGATACCCGATCACACCACAGTCGGAGCTGTTGGAATATATGTCCTGCCGGCTGCCGGAGGAAGGGAAAATATTTATCCAGGCAGAAAGCGAGATTGGATCCAGCCAGATGCTGACCGGGGCATCAATCGCGGGAGCACGCTGCATGACAGCAACCTCTGGACCCGGGCTGTCGCTGATGGCAGAGGCACTGGCCTGTATGGCGCTGGGAAGACTGCCCTGTGTGCTGGTTGATGTGCAGAGAGCATTTAACTGCATTACCCCGGCGCAGATGGATTATAATTTTGTGACAAAAGGTTTTGGACACAGCGGCCAGCATGGCTTTGTCCTGGCGCCTTCTACGGTACAGGAAGCAGCAGACTGTACGAAGCTCGCGTTTGAAAAAGCATATCAGTATAACGTTCCCGCAGTTGTATTGATGGACGGTATGATCGGACAGATGATGGAGGCGGTCGAGCTGCCCGAAAAGGTGGAAAAAACAGAAGCTGTCAGCTATCCGATTCCGATCGGCAGAGGAAGCCGCCCGAATAAAAAAGCATTTTATCAGTCAGGCTACGGCGGACAGTATAAAGGACTGGCATCGGAAGCGGCGTGTGAAGAGGCCTGCAATGACAATGCGGCTTTGTATCAGAAATGGGCAGAAACAGAAGCGCGATGTGAAGCATATTGGATGGAGGATGCGGAATATGCCATTGTTTCATATGGAAGCGCCGCGCGTATCTGCCTTGACACGGTTCATATGCTGAGAGACCAGGGAATTAAAGCCGGATTGGTGCGTCCGATCACAGTATTTCCATTTCCTGAAAAACAGATCGGTGCATTGCAGGGACTAAAAGGAGTACTTTGTGTAGAAATGGCAAAACCGGAGCAGTTCGCAAAAGATGTTGCGCTGTGTTTAGGAAAATCAATTCCAATGCAGACATATACGCGCTGCGGGGGAAATCTGCCGGACCCTCAGGAGGCGGCGGAGATCATAATAAAAATGGCGGCAGGGGAGGTATCGTAAGTGGAAAAAATATACGGAAAATCCGCGTTGCTAAAGGATCAGCCAACCCCATATTGTGAAGGGTGCTACCACGGGCTGATTCAGAAGCTGTGCTTTGAAGTGGTGGAAGAAATGCAGATCGCTGATCAATTTGTGTACGGAGGTGCGGTCGGCTGCAATGGTATGGGAGCATTTACAGTAAATCTGGATGCATACGGTACATGCCATGGCCGATGCCCCTGTGTAGGTACTGCATTGAAACGGCTGCATCCGGAGAGTGTACTCATGCTTTATCAGGGAGACGGTGACGCCGCGTCTATCGGTTTGGGAGACACACTGCATGCGGCAAACAGAGGGGAGGCATTTACCGTTGTGATGGCAAATAACAGTTTGTATGGAATGACCGGCGGACAGGCCAGTCCGACCACACTTCCCGGTATGCGTACAACGACCACAAGAAAAGGAAAGGAAGGGCCGCCAATGCGTGTCGCGGAGCTGGTGGCAACATTGGACGCGCCTTACTATGTGGCAAGATGCAGTGTCCACAGTGCAAAATATATCCTGCAGTTTAAGAAGGCTCTGAAATATGCGCTGACAGTACAGATGGAGTACGGTGCGTATTCCTTTATCGAAGTACTTGCCAACTGTCCGACATCAAGCGGAATAAAACCCGAAGACAGCATGCGGTATATAGAAGAAACCGCAATGAAATATTTTCCTGTCAGAGAGTTTAAAAGAGAGGGCAGGCCGTCAGGGGAGGTGACCAGATAGTGGAGAGAAGCATATTTCTGGCAGGAAGCGGCGGACATGGAATACAGATGGTAGGAAAAATGTTGGTACACGCAGTAAATACGGATAGTGAAAACGCGACATATTCACCCTGTTACGGTGTGGAAAAACGAGGGGGATTGTCCTCCTGCTATCTGGTGATCAGTGACAGCAGGATCGGAAATCCCAGAAAGAAGCAGAATGATCTGGCAGTATTGATGGATCAAAGAAGCTACGACCAATACAAAAACATGGTGAAGCCCGGCGGTATATTGGTGATCAACAGTACGATGGTCAAAGCATCAGATGAGGAAAAAGAGACGGGGAATCGGATGGAGATTCCTTTGATGGAGGCTGCGCGGGAGATAGGGAATCCCAAAGTGATCAGTTCTGTCCTTCTGGGATTTCTTGCGGGAATACCAGACCTGGTAAAGGAACCCTATAGCTTGAAGGAGTATATGCTGACGGCCTTATCGAAAAGGCCGGAACTTTTAGAGCTGAATAAAAAGGCGTTTGAAAAGGGACTGGAGCTTGCGCTTCTGAAGCAGACGCGGGTCTGAAAAGTAAGGACAAAAAATATGAATCTGGAGAAACTAATAAAACCAAAAGTAGCTGCAGTAATCGGAGCAAACGAAAGAGCGGGGTCATTCGGAAATTATTCAGCGGTAAATGCGCTGCAAAATGAAGGACGCATGCAGATCTATTTCATTAATACGAAAACGCCTGTCGTTTTAGGTAAAAAGACATATCCAAATCTGAGCTCCCTCCCGGAGGTGCCGGATTGTATTCTGATCGCGACACCGGCAAAAACCTGCGCTCCTCTTCTGGAAGAGGCCGGGAAGCTGGGGGTCAAAGCGGCAGTCATTGAGGCTGCCGGATTTAGTGAGGAGGGCACAGAGGAAGGAAAGCGGGCAGAAGAAGAACTCCGAGTGATCGCGGAAAAATATGATATGTCGGTAATGGGACCAAACTGCATAGGACTGGTCAACAATATTGACAAGGTGAAATTATGGGGAATGGGCGGGACTGAATTTGATATGTCGGTCCGAAAGACGGGAGTAGCATATTTTGCGCAGTCAGGAACCATGTCTATTCATGCGGTCAGCTGTCCGTATATTGATGTATCTTATGTATTCAGCATGGGGAATTCCACGATGGTCATGATAGAGGACATTATGGAATACGTGCTGGAGGAGCCGGAAGTACGTATGCTTGCAATATATCTGGAAGGCGTGAGGGATGGGCGCAGGTTTATGGAGTGCTTAAAAAGGGCGGCCGAATTGGGGAAACCAGTCGTGATCCATGCGGCGGGAATGAGTCAGAAAGGGGCGGTGGCCGCGGCGTCTCATACAGGAAATCTGGCTTCCAGCCGGAGCGTTTATCAGGCAGTCTGTAATAAATATGGTGTCATACTGGTAGAAAGCATTGATGAATTTCTATGTGCCGTTAACGTGCTGTCCACATGGATCGACCGTATGCCGAAGGGGGCAAATATCAGCGCCGTCAATGGTTCCGGCGGAGAAAATGCCGTTTGTGCGGATCTCAGTGAATTGTATGGTGTGCCTTTGCCGGATTTTCACCCGGAGACAGTTAAAAAATTAAAAGAGATTTTGCCAGGATTTGCAAATCCGCGTAATCCGCTCGACATTACTGCAATAACGGATAGTGTCTATGATGTCATGATAAAGACATTGGAGACGATTGGAGACGATCCAAACGTGGATGCAGTGATATGCAGTATAGCAAGCTTTGCGGAACCGAATGCCAAAGACCGGGAGCAGGCAAAGATATTTGGAGAATCATTGAACGAGCGCTATGCCGCGCCGATGATCGAATATGCAAAGCGTCCGGGAAGCGTCCCGCTTATGGTAATTCCGATGACAGAAGACCGCCGGGATGCCGTATGGCGCGGCAGGCTTCGAGAAGCGGGAATCCCTATCCTGGCAAATAGTCTTGCGGGGTATAAGGTATTGGGGAAAGTCTGTAAATATTTAGAATACCGTAAGCGGGTCCATACGCTGGAAAATGCCGCTCCTCTTAAGCGGCATGGAGAAAGGATATTAAGCCTTTCGGAATACGCTTCCAAGATAGAACTTTCGGATGTCGGTCTGCCGATGCCGAAGCAGGCGGTAGTCAAAGATAAAGAGGAGCTTTTGAAGAAAGCCGCGGAAATGAAAAGACCGTTGGCGCTTAAAGTCTCATCGCCCGATATCTTACATAAAACAGAAGCCGGCGGTGTAAAGCTGAATATTTATTCGGATGAAGAGATAGATGCCGCATTTGACCAGATTCTTGCATCCTGCAGGGCTTACAGGCCGGATGCGGAGATTGAAGGAATCCTTGTGCAGGAACAGGCTCCGAAAGGAGTGGAGATGATGATCGGCATTACGTGCGATCGGCATTTCGGGCCAATGCTGCTGGCTGGTATGGGCGGAGTTTTTGTCGAAGTTTTCAAAGACGCAGCCATGTATCCATGTCCGTTAAGTAAGCAAGAAGCAGAAGATATGCTGAGAAGTCTGAAAGCTTATAAACTGCTTAAAGGTTACCGGGGAAGCGAGCCATGTGATATAGACGCGCTGACAGATATCATGGTAAAGATTTCTCAATACGCGATGTCGCGCCGTGATGAACTGAAGGAACTGGATCTGAACCCGGTATTTGTGTATCCGGAAGGAAAGGGGGTAAGTATTGTGGATGCACTGGTTGTGAAGTATGGCGATTAGGAAAGGAGAAGAAGAGTGTTGGAGAAAAAAGAAGAAATCGCGGCAGAGGTAAAGCAAGAGGAAAAAGTATCTACGGATGTACATTATTCTCCGGTTAAAAAATTTCTTTTCGGCCTCGGGCTGGGCGGTTACAATTTAAGCTATTCCTATTGGATCAATAACTTTTTTACTATTTTTTGTACGGATACGTTGGGGATCGCGCCTGCAACATTGACAACATTGACGGCGACAGTACAGAGCTTTGACGCGATCAAGGATCCGATCGCGGGCGGACTTTTGGATCATGCGCGTACAAGATGGGGGCGCTATCGGCCATTTGTAATGCTTGGAGCCATTTTAACAGCATTTTCGATGTGCATGCTGTTTGGAGGAAGGGCAGACTGGAGTATGAATATGAAGGTCGGCTGGGTATGCTTTTGCTATATTCTGGCTGTTTTGGCTAATACGATGCATTTTCAGGCATATGGCTCTCTTCAGGGATGCCTCACCACAGACGCACAGGAAAGAGGCAGTATTTCCGTATGGCGTATGGTAGGTACCGGTATCGGAAATATCAGCGCGGGCTATATTGGAGTAAACCTGCTGATCCTGTTCAGCGGAGGAAGCACAAATTATACGACAGCAGGATATTTTTGGGCGGTTGCAGTCTGCGGCGCGCTTAGTATTATCGCGAATTTTGCGACCTTTATGAATTCCCGGGAGGTAGTTTCCATTTCGAAAGAAAAGAGTAAGCTCCCCTTGGGACAGTCTTTAAAATGTGTGATCTGCACCCCGCCGATGCTCTTTATCATTGCCGGCATGATCGTAAACGGCCTGATGAATTATGGGCGGCTGGCCGTACAGATGTATTTCTTTACTTATGTATGCGGAGACCCCAAGCTGGCGATCACAGTAGGGGTGCTTGGGGGATTTGGAACATTGAGCGGAGGCCCGATTTTCAAATTTATATATTCAAAGACAAAGAGCAAAGGAAAAGCAATGTCGATCATCTTCCTTTTGATGGCGGTCAATGAAGGACTCTTATATGCCTGTCCGGTCAGCCTGCACTGGGGGATCATTGCGTTGTCCAGTCTTGCCATGTCATGGTCAGGAGCATTGGGGACCGCGATGTATGCCGCAACAGGAGATGTTGCAGACTATGCCCAGCTGAAATTCGGGCTGCGCCTGGATGGATTGATCTCATCGACCTCTTCTTTCGCGATGAAAGTGGGACGTGTGATCGTGACAACCATGACGACAGGAATGCTGGCGGCTTCCGGATATGTGGCGAATGCGGAGCAGACACAGGAGGTGATTCAATGCATCAGGTTTAATGTGGCATTATTTCCAGCAATTATTTCTGCTGCAGGCGCGGCGGCTATGCTATTCTATTCTTTGGATGATAAGAGGCAGGCCGAGATTGTCGGGAAGCTGCGTGAACGCGGAGACATTGCATAAAAGTATATGAGTCAGTTTTAGGTTTAGAATGAAAAGGAGAAAAATTATGGCAAAAATAACAGATATTAAAGTACAGGAACTGAAAGGAATCGGACCTTATGTTGTAGCCGGCGGATATCCTCCGTTTTATTATCCAATGATGCTGATCCGTATTTTTGATGATGAGGGGAATGAAGGAAACTGTATGGGCTGGCTTCTTCACGCGCCTCATATAGACGAACATCTTGCAGGATGGAAAAAACAGCTGATCGGACAGGATCCGCACTATGTAGAAAAGTTCCAGCAGGCAAACAGCAGAAAAAGCGTACGCTATGAAATGCCTTATAACCACATTGATATTGCGCTCTGGGATCTGCTTGGAAAGGAGCATGGCGTACCGGTTTATAAACTTCTCGGGGCAGACCATGATGTCATGCCTGGATATGTGAGTACATTATGCTATGATACCCCGGAAGAGTATATTGAGATTGCAAAAGATTCATTTAAAAGGGGATATACGCTGTTTAAGATACATGGAACAGGAAGCGCGGAAAAGGATATAGAGATCATGCGGGCGTGCAGAGCGGAATTTCCGGACAAAAAGCTTGCCATCGATCCTGTAAATGTATATGACCGCTGTGAATCTATGAAGGTGGGACGCGTATGTGATGAACTGGATTTTGAATGGCTGGAATCCCCGATGGATGATTTCGATGTGGAAGGGCTGAAAATGCTGCGTCAGCAGATCCGGACTCCTCTGTATGTCGGAGAAACGATCGAACCGCCTCTTCGGCTGCTCCCGTCTTATTTGAGCAGCGGGGCGTTTGAAGCATTCCGGACACTGGGAGATTTTACAGGAGGCATTACCTCAATGCATAAGCAGGCAATACTATGCGAGGCTCACAGGGTTCAGTTCGAACCCCACAGCTATGGGCCTACACTGATCCAGGCCGCGCATTTCCACGTGATGCTGGCACACAACAACTGTAAATGGGTTGAGATGCCGCTGCCGCTGGATGACTGGCATATTTATATGAAAACCTGGCTGGAGTGCGACAAAAATGGTATGATGCATGCGCCGACCGCGCCGGGACTTGGATACGCGCTGGACGAGGAAATGATCGCGGACAATATTGTGCGTGAGTGGTAAAACGTTATATATGTGATTTCTGGGTGTAAGGAATATGGCGGATAGGAGAAGGATCTGCTATCGGAAGGAGGGTGCGGATATGGATAAAAACGAATCATTCTGGCAGGCAATGAAAAATGGCCTGCCTCTGGGAGCGGTATTTTTTGGAGCGCTGGTAGGACCCGTTATGGTGACGGGGTCCTACACAATGAATTATTTTCTGAAATATGGGATTAAAGGATGGCTGATCTGCCCGTTTTATGCATTATGCATTTTTATATGGTTTTACTGTGGATTCACGCATACAAGAATCACTGCGGAAAGTAATCCGGATAAAAATGTATACGACTACACGATGCTGGCAAAAGCTCTATATGGAAAATATACATTTATGGTGCCGCTGTATGACCTCTGGATTTTGCTGGCAATGGTTCTGACCGCGGCTTCTACAATTGCGACGGGCGGGATGCTGATCGCCAGCTTCCTGGGCAGTGCCTATGTAGTGGGCGCGGTTGTTATGGCTGCCCTGGTGACAGTTGTAGCAATCTTCGGCGCTGATATTGTAAGGAAGGCATCTACGGTCATGATGTTTGGCCTGATCGGTTTGATGATCCTTCTTCTGGTTATCACCTTTGTACATAAGGGAGGCGCGCTGCTGCAGTATTTATCCTCCGGCTGGGAACCGGAAGCGTGTCCGCCTTTGGCAGAAGGATTCTGGCGTATCTTTATTTTAACATGCGGATCTTCGTCCTGGGCTTTAGGCGTGGGGAGTCTGGCACAGAAATTAAAAACAAAAAAGGACTGTGTGGCCGGGGCATTTACGGCCGGTATAAGCGGGGCTCTTGCATTTCTTCTGATGTTTTTCATTGTCGCGGCGTGGTGCGATCAGGCAGCTGCGGTTGAATCAGGTACGCCTGTGCTGAATATCGCGACAGAGTGGCTGGCAGGAGAATTACCCTGGCTGCCGATCGCATATTATGGACTGATGATACTTGCGTTGGTATCAAGCGGAGCACCGGCTGTTTTTATTGCAACTCAGAGAATGAAAAAGATTTTTTCCGGCTTGGATTATGAACACAAAGATAAGCTGTACAGCATTATTTTTGGCACTGGATTCTGTGCGGTTGTGATCGTGCTTGCTATGACCGGATTAAATGCAATTGTTGGAAAGTATTTCCAATATCTGGGATATTACGGACAGATCTGCGGTATCATTCCAATGGTGATCATCTGGCCGATCCTTCGGAAAAAAGGAATCAGACCAGTTATCAAAGAAAAATAGCGGGAGGAGTACTGGTGGAAAGAGAATATAATTATTTGTTCGCCCCTGGAAAGATCGGCAGGCTTACTGTGAAGAACCGGATTGCCATGACAGCAGCTATGACAGGCTATCCAGGATTAAACGGCGAAGTAACGGATCGGATTATCAGATATTATGAGGAGCGGGCCAAAGGCGGGGCAGGGATCATATTTACGGAGGCAGGAGTGGTAGATGATATCTGTGGGATTGCGCGCTATAACCAGCTGCACTACACACCACGCTGTATCAATGGACTGGAGCGGCTCTGTCTTGCGCTCAGAAAATATGGAACCAGGGTTTTTGCCCAGCTATGGCATGGAGGTGGGATATGCAGCCCGGAGGTATGCGGGTGTCAGACGGTTTCTTCTTCGGATGTGGCATCAATTCCGGGAAATATTCCAAGGCCGCTTACAAAGGAAGAAATCAAGAAGCTGGTAAAAAAGTATGCTGTGTCAGCAAAGACCTGCCAGCTGGCAGGTTTTGACGGTATCGAGATCCATGCGGCCCACGGGTATCTGATCGCACAGTTTTTAAGCCCGTATTTTAACCATAGAACGGATGAATACGGAGGCGCGTTTGAAAATAGAGTGAGGCTGCTGGATGAGATTCTGCGAGCGGTAAGGGAAGAAACCGGGCCGGGATATCCGATCTCCGTGCGTATCAGTGCGGATGAAATGGGACAGGAGTTGTGCGCCGCGCATATGACCCTGGAAGATGGTGTGCGCCTGGCAAAATATCTGGATGAGTCAGGACTTGTGGATATCATCAATATATCGAATGGAAATAAATTTACGCCGAACGCGAATTGCGATCCATATTTTTACGAAGGCGGCTGGAAGGAGCCGATCGCGCTTGCGGTTAAAAAGGCAGTGAAGCTTCCTACGATTGCTACAAACACCATCAAGCATCCGGAAGAGGCAGAGAGACAGCTTGCGAAGGGGATCAGTGATTTTGTGGGCGTCTTAAGGGGACACCTTGCGGATCCGGAATTTGTAGGGAAAGCAGCGCAGGGCAGAGAAGATGAGATACGGGGCTGCATTGGCTGCCTTTACTGCCGCGACCCCAGAGGTTCGGGCCAGATGGGGATGCGTTGCGCGTTAAACCCAAGGCTGGGGCTTGAAGTGGATTATCCTTTGCGTTCCAAAGATGGAAACGGAAGAAAGACAGCGGTAGTTGGCGGCGGCCCCGGCGGTATGGAAGCCGCCCGTGTGCTTGCAGAACGGGGATTCCAGGTCACGCTTTTTGAAAAAGAGGGAATACTTGGCGGAACAATGAATCTGGCCGCAAAACCGGACCATAAAGAGAAGATAGCGCGTTTGATCCGTTCCATGGAAGTACAGTGCAGAAAGGCGGGGGTTGATATCCGGCTGAATACGGAAGCAACACCGGAATTGTTGAAAGAGATGGCGTTTGAAGCTGTTTTTGCGGCATCCGGGGCGGTTCCGGTCATTCCTGCATTTGAAGGAGTCGGGCTTCCTCATGTCTATACGGCGGAAAAAGTACTGCGCGAGGACAGGACATTTGAAAATAAAAAGGTTGCGGTCATTGGTTCCGGTCTGACCGGAATGGAGACAGCAGAAATCCTGGCAAAGCGGGGAAGCAGGATCACAATGGTAGAAATGCTTTCGGACATCGGGCCTGGTCTGCTGAAAGAGATACTTGATGAACAAAAGAAAAAGCTGTTTCAGTATTGCCCGGATGTCTACACCAGGCATCAGCTCGTGAAAATCCTGGAAAATGGGATTGAAGTAAGGAATCTGGAGAATAATGAGAGTTTTGTCATAGAAACGGATATCGTTGTTTTGGCATTGGGTGTGCGTCCGCGTCTGGATTTTGTCGAAAGCTTTAAGGAAGCAGCGCCGCAGGTATTTGCGGTAGGTGACGCGGAACATGGCGGCAGGATTGGCGACGCGATCCGAAGCGGGTATAGTCAGGCTTATGCATATACTTCAATCTAACATCAGTATGTGTTACTGCGCGCCAGATAAATCTGCCGTTAGTATGATATGTGGGAGAGGAATCAGGATATGTCATTATTTATTGTGAATTGTGCAAAAGGTTGGGATCTGGAGACAAAAGAAAAGATCCGAAGTGATATTACAAAAAAGATGGGAGCCCTTGCTCGTGTTTCCGACAAACTCATGGCGGTGCTGTTTCACGAATACGAAGCGGAGAACATGTCTCCAAACCATGGATGCTTCGTGATCGTGTATATGAGCGAAGGAAGAACGGATGAGTTTAAAGATGAACTGGTTGCTGTCGTTACAGATGCCATTACAGAGCATACAGACTTTGATGATGGAAAAGTAGCTGTTATGATTCATGATGTATTGAAAGGAAACATGGCAGCCAGAAGGAAGATTGTCAACAGGGCAGGTCCGGTAGCACAGTTGATCAACGACGGAGAACTGGATCCGGAGGAGCTGTAAAAATATTCCGGCCAATCGCATTCAGCATAAATTCTTTGTATACCTTTTCTGTAGACCGGTACGTCGTCGGGTAAAAATTACAGTTCACGGCCTAACCGGCCGCGAACTGTAACGCATCCAGCCCATTGAAAAGTCGCCTGACGGCGA
>OFFP01000709.1_pt1 | contig 26313 bp, 17 predicted proteins | sample 1521431 | NCBI WGS metagenome assembly OFFP01 (sample SAMEA3504104, study PRJEB24116) | mouse gut metagenome | biome: mouse gut; feature: mouse-associated habitat; material: faeces | place: Denmark | collected 2011
CAATCCACAGACTGAGAGATGGTACCTATCAAATAGGGGGCAGGGGGAACAGTGCATGGATCTTCCTAAAAGAAAATAGAATAAATTTTGAGGATGAACTGAAAAAATTCCATCCCAGCCTTGAAGTGGAGGATGTGGAGGATGCCATCTACAGCCAGGATCTGACGGACATAGCCGACCTGCTGATCAAGAAGATAACGGAGCTGGACGGCGATTTAGAACAGGAGTTTAAAGAAGGAAAATGATTTTTTGCTATAATTGCGGCCGCCGCCTGTCGGAGCATGATTTCTGCACCTCCTGCGGGGCCGATGTCTCTCTGTATAAAAAGGTGATGCATGTCTCCAACATGTATTATAATGAGGGCCTGGAAAAGGCCGGCGTCAGGGATCTGAGCGGAGCCGTGGCCTGTCTGCGCCAAAGCCTCCAGTTCAACAAGAACAACATCAAGGCGCGGAACCTCCTGGGGCTGGTGTACTTCGAGATGGGCGAGGCGGCCACTGCCCTCAGGGAATGGGTCATCAGCAAGAACATGAGCCCGGAGAAGAACATTGCGGACGAGTATATCGACAAGGTGCGTTCCAATTCCACCAGGCTGGACTCCATCAACCAGACGGCCAAGAAATACAACAGGGCGCTGGCCCTGTGCAACCAGGACAGCAAGGACCTGGCGGTGATTCAACTGCGGAAGGTGCTGTCCATGAACCCCAGGTTCATACGGGCCCACCAGCTTCTGGCGCTTCTGTACATGGAGCAGGAGGAGTGGGACAGGGCGGAGCGGGAGCTGCGCAAGTGCATGGAGATCGACAAGAACAATCTCCAGACCCTGCGCTATCTGAAAGAGGTGGAGCAGGCCCTGATGCCGGACGAGGGGGTAAAGCGGCGCAGGAAGGAAGAGACTGTCAGATACCAGAGCGAGAATGAGATCATCATCCAGCCCCTGAACGTCAGGGAGCCCAAGCGGGGCGGCGGCTTCTCCACTGTGCTGAATATGATCATCGGCCTCATCATCGGCGTGGCGGCTATGTATTTCCTGGTTGTGCCTGCGGCCCAGTCCCGGGTCAGGAACGAGGAGCAGCAGACCATCACGAAGATCAGCAGCGAATCGGATGCCAAGACGGCCCGGATCCAGGAGCTGGAGGGCCAGATAGAGGGACTGAACGGAAATGTCCAGGATCTGCGCACGGAGATCGAGGGGTACGCGGGGACGGGCGGCACCATACAGGTCACGGAGAGCCTGCTCCAGATAGCCGCGGAATATACGGAGACGGAGGATAAGCAGGCGGCGGCCGACCAGCTGGAGGCGCTGGCGGGCCAGGTGGACATGGCGGCCATGCCCCAGGGCTTCCAGCGACTGTACCAGTCAATGAATGCCGCCATCGGCCCGGACCTGTCCGAGGAATATTATGAGGTGGGCTATCAGCAGTATTACACCGGCCGCTACGAGGAGGCGGTGGAGACCCTGAGCAAGGCGGTGAAGTATGACGCTGCCAACGCGGACGCGCTCTACCATCTGGGGGAGGCATACCGCTCCAGCGGCGATACGGCAAATGCCATCACCACCTATGACAAGGTGATAGAACTGTTCCCCGACACCGAGAACGCCAGGCTGGCCAAGTACCGCAAAGATAATCTGAACGCCGGTTAAGCGTGCAAGGAAGTACGAAAGAAGAGAACCTGTAGACGATACGGGTTCTTTTTTGTTCGCTTTGTGCAAATGCTTTTATCCGAATGCCTTTACTGGTATGCTTTTATGTGAAGACATTTATACAGGAAAACAATGCGGGAAGGAAGGATGCAGGTTATGGGACAGATTGCTACAGAGGATTTTCAGGTCATAGACAACTGCCTTCTGATTCAGCTGCCGGAGGAGATCGACCACCACGGGGCGGGGTTCATCTGCGAATGCGCGGACAGGTATCTGGTCAGGGAGGACGTGCGGGACGTGGTGTTCGATTTCGGGAGGACGAAGTTCATGGACTCCTCCGGGATAGGCATCATCATGGGGCGCTACCGCAAGATATCCTGCTTCGGCGGCAGGGTCTACGCCGTCCATGTGGACAGGCAGATAGAGAGGATCTTCCGGCTGTCAGGATTGAATAAAATAGTGGAGGTACTGGAATCATGAGGAATGAAATGGAGATTATCTTTGACGCCCTGTCGGACAACGAGGGATTCGCCCGGGTGGCGGTGGCGGCGTTCATCGCCCATCTCAACCCCACCCTGGAGGAGATGGCGGATATCAAGACGGCCGTGTCGGAGGCGGTGACCAACTCCATCATACACGGCTATGAGAACCTGCAGGGCTACGGCAGACCCGGCGGGGAGGAGGACAATGGGATACATAAGCCGAATCCGGGCAAGGTGAGGGTATGCTGCGCGCTGGAGAAGAATATCCTGTATATAGAGGTGATCGACAGCGGAAAGGGAATCCAGGATGTGGAGCGGGCCATGGAGCCTCTGTACACCTCCAAGCCGGAGCTGGAGCGCTCCGGCATGGGATTTGCGTTCATGGAGGCGTTCATGGACGACCTGGAGGTGGAGAGCGCTCCGGGGCAGGGGACAAAAGTCCGCATGATCAAGAAAATAGGAGTGGGCGGATGGATAGAACATCAGTGCTGATTGCCAGGTCACAGGCGGGAGAAAGCGAGGCGAGAGAGGTACTGATAGAGAGCAACCTGGGGCTGGTGCGCCATATCGTGAGGAGGTTCGCGGGCAGAGGGCACGACCTGGAGGATCTCTTCCAGATAGGGGTCATCGGGCTCATGAAGGCCATAGACAAGTTCAATCTGGAGCTGGGGCTGAAATTCTCCACCTACGCCGTGCCCATGATCACAGGGGAGATCAAGCGGTTCCTGCGGGACGACGGGCCGGTGAAGGTATCCAGGACCATCAAGGAGAACGGGCTGAAGGTAAGGCTGGCCAGGCAGAGGCTCCAGGCCGACATGGGCCGGGAGCCCGCGGTGGAGGAGCTGGCGGAGGCGGCGGGGCTCTCCGTGGAGGACGTGGTTCTGGCCATGGAGGCCGACACTTCGGTGGAGTCCATCTACGCCGCGGTCTACCAGGACGACGGCAGCGAGGTCTACCTGGTGGATAAGGTGGTGCGGGGCGGAGAGGGCAGCTTGGGCAGCAGCGTGGCAGGCGGCTGCGGCGGGGAGGACGCGGAGAAGGAAGAGGTGCTCAACCACATGCTGCTGGGGCAGCTTCTGGACAGCCTGAATCCCGGGGACAGGGAGCTGATATACATGCGGTATTTCCAGGACAAGACCCAGACGGAGATCGCCGCCAGGCTGGGAGTCAGCCAGGTGCAGGTCAGCCGCATGGAGAAGAGGATTCTGCTGAACCTGCGGGAAAAGGCCCGCTGAACTTTATACTGCAGACCGCCAGGATTTACAGTAGTGTCTCCGGGAAAGTGCTTGGCTGGCGGTCTGCAGTCGGGTTGCACTGCAAATTTAACCGGTGTGCAGTATAAGTGCCTGCCCCCGGGCTGTCAGAGGCGCTCTGAAGGCCTGATCAAATCAGCTCCGGCACTTTTTTCCTGTGCGGCTTTCCAACAGCGCGCCCGCACCCTGCAGCGCCACGGCTGCCAGTACGGCGCATCCTGCCAGAATTTTGCCCTTGGGACTGGTAAATATTTCAGCGATTTTCCCTGCCCCTGGGATGCTCCGCTCCACCCTTCCAATCAGGCGGGAATAGGGTACAGGGTTCCTGTCCGGAGCCTGGTTGGCGTCGCCCCTGGTGATGAACTCTCCCATGACCACGCGGTTTTCCACAACCCTGTGGGTGATGATGGATGCCGAGTCAGCCGCCCCGTAGAAGGCGATTACGTCTTCCGCAGCGATATCCTCCGGCTTCTCCTCCCTGATGTACACCAGGCTGCCTGTGGGTATGGCCGGTTCCATGCTTCCGCTGACCACGGTGTAGATATGATATCCGAAAAAACGCGGTACTGTCAGGGGAAGACAGGATGCCGCCAACAGCAGCAGAAGAAGAATTCCCACCGTTTTCAGGAAAACAGCGGGAAAGCATCGTCTGCGGCCGCTCATTTCAGGCGCAGCGTCCCGTCCGCCGCCACATCCGCATCCACGCCCCAGGCGCTGCCTATGGCTTCCGCCGCGCTGTGTGTCTGAACCGCGTCCACTTCCGCCTTCACGTTCATCCAACAGCCGTCATAACGGTATATGGTCCGGAAAATTTTCCCTTCCTCGGTTTCCTCCACGGATATCCTATCCACCTCCCGGAAAATATCACCGGATATCCCCACCGCGTCGCACAGGGCAGGAGTACTCTCCTGGGAGGGAAGCACTTTGGTGTAATACAATACCATGCGTTCCGGTGTGGAAGCCTTTTCATCCACAACCCAACCGCTGTCTTCTGCCAGTTCAAATTCTATGAGTTCAGGTGACAGAGCTGTCAGTTTGTTGCCCTGGCTGTCCTGCCAGCTTCTGTACAGGATAACCCGCACATAGATGTCAATGGCGCCGCTGTTGAATACGCTCAAGCTCTCCGCGTAGCGCTTCCCCGGCGTCAGGGTCTCGCCCTCGGGCACCAGGGCCGCCAGAAGCTCTCCCGCGCCGGAATCGCTCCAGTCGTCGCTTAAGTAATTGCGGTAACTCACCGGGGTTCCGTTTTCCTGCAGCGTCACGCCGATACTGGACACCGTCACCTCCATTGCATAGTTTTCACTGTAATAGGTCAGCGCCGCCCGGGTGCTTCCCACCGTACTCAAGAGCAGCAAAACCACCGAGGCGCACAGAAGCAGCAGCGGAGCCGTCTTCTTTTTCCTGTCTCTCATTCTCCTCATTGTCCGCCCTCCCCGGTATTTCCTGTGCCTTCCGCATCCCCTGCGGTTCCGGCGTTCCCTCCGCCTTCCCCGTCCACGATGGATTCGGTATCTGCCCTGGCTGCAGCTGTGGCATCCTCACTGTTTTGCGCATCCTGCCATTTCATAGTCCAGTCCGCATAGGGATTTCCGTCCCCGTCATACAGCGCCCTGGTCTCCTCCTGGACAACGATGACATTAAATTCCTGCTGCTCCCCGTTCTCCGTATCCTGGTTCAGAGTAATTCTGTCCAGAAGGGCCAGAAGCTCCTCCGTGGCCTCCCCAGGATTCAAAACCGCGTCATAGTACCAGTATCCGTCCTCCTCAAGGGCCCAGCTTCCCTCCCTCTGGAAAGAGTAGCTCACGTACTTCCCGTATTTCTCGCTGACAAGCACCTTTACCCGCACAAAGCAGGGCACCGTGCCCGTATTCATGATGGATATATGCTTGGTCCAGTCCGACACATCATCGTCGGTCTCTGTGTCCGTAAATGAAAGGCTCACCTGAACCCTTCCCTGGGCTGCCGTATAACTGGTAAAGTAAGCCAGTGCATCCTGCACCCGGGTTCCCGCCGCCAACATCAGAGCCAGAGATGCCGGGACGAGGATTTTCAGTATTTTCTTCTTTTTCATTTATCCGAGCCTCCTGTCTCCATTCTCATTTTCCGGCGTTATCAACCGTTCCATGGCTTGCGCCTTCCCGCTTCTCCCACTGCAGCTCCTCACCGCCCGTCTCGTCCTTCCCATATACGAAGTGATTCACTACGCCGGGATTTCCGCCGTTGCAGGTTCCGTCATACTGGTTTTCGAAGCTGACCTTCGCAGTGCCGCCCTCTGCCGTGATAATTGTATTTTTCACATAAGACCCGTCTGCAGGGGTATATCCCGAACCGCTGTAAATCTCCGTCACGGTGACCTGCGCCCCGGCGGGAATCTTCTCTATTATGGCTGTCTGTGTACCGTAGCTGTCAAAGCTTAAGGACACCAGGTCATTGTATACCACACGGTCATCCTTCACCGCTTTGACCTCGAAGACAAAGGAAGCGCCCTGAAACGTCTCGTTGTAGGCTGTAATCTTCTTCTCCAGGATCAGATCGCCGTAGCGGTCTTCCCTCTCCGGCTTCAGGCCCACATAGATGCGGTTCTCCTCTTCCCCGTAAATCCACTGATCGCCCTCCTCCCCTTCCGCACTGTAAGAACGGTTGGGCAGGGAAACCAGGTACGGGATAAAACGGTACCGGTAATCCCCTGTGTCCACAGGCTCCACGCTGACCAGGTAAAGGCCGACGCTTAAATTCTCCGCGGCTCCTGCGGCAGCGCCGTCCTGCAGGGTGATTTCCGCTGTGCCGTCCGGCTGGCGCTCCCCCGCTGCCGGAGGCTGCATGCTTCCGTCCTCTCCCTCTGAACCCACAGCCATCCGGGCCGCTTCTGCCGCCCATTCGGACCACATTCCTGCCGTGGTGCTGTCGTCAGCCTTTTCCAGACCCTGTAAAACCCCGGATACGGCATAGTCAGGAAGCAGTCTGTACTGTCCCCCGGCGTCCACGTCGGCTATCCTGTACAGGTTCACCCGGATTGCCCTCCGGCCCTGGTCCGCTTCTGCCCCGGGCTCTGCCGCATCGGTGTCCCCAGGTTCGCCGCCCTCCAGGAATTCTGCCAGTTCACCGTAATATTGGTTGTACTCCGGAACCATACTCTCCAGATTCCCGGTTCCTCCGGACTGTTTTAGGGTATCCACATCCAGGGTAAAATCGATTCTGCAGTCCGTCCTGGCCGTGTCGATACCGGCTGCGCCGTAGGCAGGCCCCGGCCCCGCTGTCAGGACACAGAGCAGCGCCGCAAGTCCCGCAGACAAAGCGCATACGCTTCTCCCTTTCTTTCTTCTTCCCTTCATTACCTTACCTCCTGCCTTTTTTGTTGCTTACACAGTTTCCAAATCCCTGACATTCCGGTCACTTGCCTTCCCTGTCCTTCGATTTCCCGAAACGGAAAAAGAATCTCATCACAGCGATAATGAGGATCGTCACGGAAAGCCCCAGTACCAGGTAGAGCATATAATAGTTCTGCACAGCCTCCAACATGGTGTCCACAGGCGTGCTTTCAATTTCCTCCTCCCCCTCATAGGAAACCCTTTTCCCCCGCACCAGAAGCCTGTGGCTGTTCACCCCATAGGGCGTACAGGTGAAAAGCGTAATGGAATCCCTTCCTTCCTCAATCCTAAGCGCCTCCTCCAACGCCGCCAGATCGTCCTTGTCAACCATGGGCAGAATCTGATCCACCTCATAGGCCAGGGTTTCATCCAGGACATGGATGTATATCATATCGCCCTTTAAGAGCTGGTCTATGTCTGTAAAAAGCCTGGCACTGGGCAGTCCCCTGTGGGCAGCCAGAACGCTGTGGGTACTCTCGCCGCCGATGGGAAGACTGGTCCCGTTTAAATGCCCAACCCCGGTCTGGAGCACATTCTCGTCAGTGCCGTGGTAGACGGACAGCTTCAGGTTAATCTTTGGAATGGACAGGTAACCCATGACCCCGTCCCCGGAGATATTTAGTATTTTCCAATACTCCGTGTCCTCAAGCGTCTCCTCTTCTTCCCCGAAAACATCACCGTAAATATTGTTGGCCGTCAGGCTGCTGTCAAAGCGCCTTGCCGCCTCCCACTCCCGGGAGTAATCCTCCGGTTCCAGAACCGAAAGAGCTTCCTCATAGGTGGTAATCAGCTGATTCTGGCGGTAGGTATTCCACTGGTCCGATATGGTGGGATAGCACAGGATGCCGAAACCCGCCAGAAACATAAGGCCGAAAAGAATCCCGGATATCTTCCTCATCATCAGGGCTTCCTCCCTGCGGACGCCGCTTTCCTTTTTCTCCTGTCATAGAGATAGAGGAGCGTGATGAAAAGGACTGTCACTGCCAGGCCGATAATCACCCAGAGCAGATAACTTGTATGCATACTGGGCCCTACCAGACCGGAACCGGATGCTGCGGGAATCGCGTCTTCGCCAAGCTCCATATAGGGAATCCTGTGCCCCCGTACCAGAAGCCTGTGGCTGTTCACCCCATAGGGGGTACAGGTCAGAAGGGTCACCAGATCTTCCCCCTCCTGCGCTGCCAGGGCTTCCGTCTCCGTGGGATCCACCACGGTAATCAAATCCACCTCATAGCAGAGTGTATCGTCCAGAACGGAGAGATAAAAGGTATCTCCCTCCTGCAGTTTATCCAGATCTGTAAAAAGCGCCGCACTGGGCAGCCCCCTGTGGGCCGAAATTACCGCATGCGTCCCCGCCCCGCCAACAGGAAGGGAACTGCCTGCCAGATGCCCTGCCGCCTTCTGGAGCACTTCGTCACTGGTGGTATGGTAAATGGGGATCTTCACGCTGATTTTCGGTATCTGTATATATCCCATCATACCGTCCCCTGTCAGGTTCAGACAGGAGAGATATTTCGCGTCCCCCTCCTGGGGATATTCCGCTGTGGAGAAGGAATCCGGCAGGATGTAGGGAATCAGGTCTTCATTATAATTCTGTGCCTGCGCCCACTCCGCCTCATAGTCCACCCGTCCCGTCTCCACCATCTCCGTGACGGCCTCCTCGTAGGTAGTGAGCAATTGGGACTGCCTGTAGTTGTTCCACTGGTTCGCCATAAAGGGATACAGCAGCAGGGACAGACCGGCTGTGAACATGATGCAGACTATGACGGTTGTAATATGTTTTCTCATCCGGGCTCTCCTTATTGTTGTATTTTTTCTGTAAAAATGTGTGCGCCTGACATTGGATACCATATGCCGGCAGCTTTTATGCATCTGCCATTCCGGAAGAAACGGATTCATTCCGGAATGACATTGCAGCCTTACTTTCCCGTACGCTTTGTATCAGAAATTGCTTCCCTGGATTTCGCCGGGGCACTGCTTCTCTCATACAGCGCCCACGGCTTTCCTCTTTTGTAACGGTATCCTGCCAAGTACGCATGATACTGTTATTCGCTTCTCCGTTCTTCCGGCCTGGCCGGAAGGTTTACGGCTCTTCCCGTTATCCGGGCCATGAATTCCGAAAGCCTTACTTGGAAGACTTCCTGCGGCTTGCAAAGTACAGGCCTGCAGCTACGATCATGATGGCGCAGCCGCCGATGGTGAAGATCGTTGTACCGATGCCGCCCGTGGAAGGAAGGGAGGAGAGTTTGGTATTCTTAAACCCAAAGGGATTCGACGCATTATTTTCAGTATTCAAAACGGTTTCCTTTGTTTCGGTACTATAGCCATAGTGCGTAATCGCCTGATTTTCGCCCTCTCCAATGGCCACAGTATAGCCTGTCAGTTTTGTAGAATCTGATGTGTCAAACAAAGCAGTAATCCTTACCTTAATAGGGGTGTCGTTAATGGTATATCCTGTGGGCGCTTTCGTCTCTACCAGGTAATAATCCACATCGCTGTCAAGACCGTTAATTTCTAATCTTCCGCTTGCATCTGTGGTAAATATGTCACCAAACTTAGGTCCATCAGCAGCCCCAATATGCAGCTCAAATTCCGCCCCCGAAAGAACCTCTGTCTTCTCACCTTTTTCTATCAACTCTGTAGACTCTGTATATTCAATCTCGCCGTCCGCATTAATCTTGACAAACTCACCTGTCTTGTTAATTTCCGTGTTGCCAATGGTTCCATTAACGCTTGTGTCGATACCAAAAGTGTAATGCTTTGTCTCGGCTTCCTTTTCATGTTCCTCTGTTGAGTCATTTGTGCTGTAGGATAAGGTTGCAGTATTGTTCAGTTCGTCTACGTTAATCTTTGCAGCACTTGTTACTTTTGCATAGTATGTGATAACGATCTGCTTTCCTGCATTTGCAGTAAGGAACGCATCGCCCAAACCCGTTACCGTAAAGCTTGCTGCACCATTTACAATAGCAGTATTAACTGCCGCTGTCAGAGCCGCATCTGCACTACCGTCTACTGTTGCAACCGGCATATGAGCGTCATCATTTACTAAAGAAAGTCCTGTCAATACGTCCTTGATGGAATATTTCATATCTGTACTTCCGGTGATGTATCCCGGAATATCTGCAGATACCGTAAACTTTAAGATATCTCCAACCTGCGTGCCTACGACTTCTGTGTCACCTTCGTTTTCTTTTTCTGCAGTCTTGGTGATAGTCGGCTCTGATTTCTTCGCGTAGAGGGTTGTCGTTCCGTCAGAACCTAACCAGGTATCTGTGGCAAGGTTCAGAGTTCCATACTTTAATCCGTCAGCACCCTGTTCTACGCTGATTATAATCGGATTATAGAAATATTTGGAAGAACCTTCAACCAGAACCAACCATGTTCCTGCTGTCAAACCATTCGTAGATGAAGCCGTATAAACACCATCAGCATTAGCTGTAAATTCCACCGGACTCCCCAACTCTGCTTTTCTCTTGGCAAGCGCCAATGCATTTGCGGCAGTAGGTGCAAGATTACCATCGGCATCTTTGTCAATCGTATTGGAAATAACTTCCTCATAAGCGCCCTTCGCATTATAGCGAATAATCTGATATCCCTTTACATGAATCGTGTTCTGACCATCCTTCAGCTCGGCCTCGATGCCTTCGATTTGCGCTTCCGTCGTGTTCGTACCTGCCGCAAAAGAAGTCAACGACATCCCCAGAACCATAGCCATTGCCATCACAAAGGCCAAAATCTTTTTCATTTTCTTCATTTTTTCTTTCCTTTCTGTTAAAATGCCTGTTACCGCGCTGTCTTTGCAGCGCTTCTGTTTTCTGCTGCCTTTCGTGTATCCGTCCTCTATGTATCTTTGGTACTTCAGGATGCACTGTTTTCAGGCTCCCCCGGCGTACGCCTTCCCGCTTCCGCTGCTGCGTCCGTCCCGATTACCCGGTCCCTGCTTTTTTGTCATGCAGGCATATGGGGATTCGGGCTTTCCGGGCTTCCGGTTATCCACAGCAAAGCTGCTGCGGTCTCCGGCTTCAGCGGGACTGTGCTGTCAGGGGCGCTCCGGCACTGCTGCATCCGGTCTTCCCCGGCAGGAACGGCTGCCGAAACATCGTGCAGTTATCAGTGTCTCCCGCACTTTTGCCGCTTTCGCGGTTCTTGCTACTTTCTCAATCTTTCAGCACCTCCCCCGTATGTTTATTTCTATATAAGATCAGGGCCGCCGCTATCATCAGCAGCATACCGCCGATCGAATACCAGTAGATTCCCATTCCGCCGGAATTGGGCAGTTTATAGAATTCTTTGTTGATCACCTTAATACAGATTGTGTCGTCTGCAGTGCTGACGCCGTCCTCCACGGCACCCTGTTCAATATGGCCGTCCTGCACAATGTCGCTGCCGTCGGCAAGAGGCCTGCCGTCTACAAGAATCTCCGGGTTCCCGTCTGTTCCCCATGCAATCCGAATCTCTATGGGTCTTTCCAGAAGGCGGTAACCACTGGGCGCCTTCAGCTCGTACAGCCAGTAGGTGCCTGGCTTCAGAGCCGGGAAAGTAAGCATTCCTGCGGCATCTGTGGCAAGGTACACATCGTCATAAACCGGATTTTTCTGGCTTTTATCCAGATACAGCATAAAGTGCGCCGGAGCATCCACGATCGGATTTCCGTCCGCGTCTGCCTTCGTCAGCTTCAGGTTCAGCTTCTTCGCCTGATAACGGTTTGTAAACAGGAAGGAAAGTCCGCTGCCAGTGAGATCCGCTGTCTGGGCGTATTCCTTACCCGCCGTCTGGGACAGATCATATATTTCCTTGTAATATTGCGAATCCTCCATGATCTCCGTGTATTCCGCAGTCAATCCGAATTCCTTCACCAGATATTTGTATCCGGTGGCAAGAAGGTCAAACCTGGCCGTCTGCCCGGCCTTGATGGAAAACTCGCCTGCATTGCTGCCCGAACCGGTTTTATAGGTGGGTGCGGAAAGTCCTTCCGGCACGCTGTATACGGTGTTTTCCAGGGGAGCATAAAGTTCGTACAGGCTCCCGTCTTTCTGATAGTAGCAGATGCCGTCTGCCTTACGGATGCAGTCGTCTATCCCACTGGGTTCACTGTCGGTTATCTCCGTCCCCACAAGAAGGATGCCTCCCTTAGCCGCCGCTGCCTGGATGTTTTCGGAAGTAACACTTCCTGTTTCGAAAAACAGTATCTCCCTCACTCCCATAGCTTTCTTCACATCGTCTTCGGTCTTCAGCTGTTTATAAATCACAAAATGGAAATCATCCCTTGCCAGAGGTCCTTCCCCTTCCTGATAGGTCAGTTCCTTGGTCACTGTCAGGGATCCCTGGTTATCCGCAGGCTTATTGACAAAATCCACAAACGGAATCTGGCCCCCCACAGGCACCGAATAGATCGTATCGCTGTCCGGAAGCGGCAGAACCTGCACATAGTCAGGATTCCTGGTCTCGGTGACTTTAAAGGATTTCCCCGGCTCCATGCCTGCAAATACGGCGGCCTGACCGGGTTTCAGCAGGAAGCTGCCCTCGGAATCCGTTATTCCCGCTGCCTGCTTTCCCTTTTCGTCATACACGGGAATGCCCGTGGTATTATAAAGGTAATACGCAGCTCCTGCCAATGCGTTGTTTTTCTCATCCGCCAGACGGAAGGAAAATGCCACATCCGGTTTGCTGTAATCCTCCATTCGCTTTGTCACTACGAAAGAGACATTGGCGTTATTAAAGTTTACCCATGTGAGCGGCGCCTGTGTGGAACCCTTGTGTTCCGTGCCGCCCACGGCCCACCATCTTCCGAACCCTGCGGCCGCTTCAGCATCCTCATCTGCCTCCGCGCCGTCTCCCGCTTCAGTGTCGGACGCCGCCGTCATGCCGTCTTCCAACAATTCATAAATCTTATAGTCAAGTTCTGTAGGAACTTCTCCGAAGGAAGCCGTCTGTCCGCCCTTCAGGGTAAAACAGCCATCCTCGCTCGTGGTCCCCATAAGAGGCGCCTCCGTCTCCGGGTCTATGACGGGATTTCCGCTTGCCGTGTCAATGACAGCGTACTCTTTTCCGCCATAAGGGCGGCCGTCCAGTTCCACCTTAAACCGGAAATCCGGTGTCTCCGGAACCGTATAGCCTGGGGGGAAGGAAATCGCCTTGCTGATTTTCAGCGTAGTCTTCTCTCCGGTTCCCCTGCCGGTATAGCGGTTTGTAAAGGTCTCGCTGCTTCCGTTCAGAAGTATGGTTTTCTCACCGGTGGAAACACCCCCCGTAACATAATTGTCCGAGGTGGGATCCTTCTGCAGATAACCGTCTCCGGAAAGGCTCCGCAGCTGGTATTCGATTTCACCCCGCAGTAAGTTCCCCTCTCCGTCGTACAGCTTATAGCCGTCCTTAACCGCTATCTCATTCCCGTCAGTATCCGTTACAGGACATTGGTAGGCGTCCAGCTCCACCACTTCATACTTCACTCCGGTACCCACATATTCAAACCAGGCCTGTTGGCCGTCTTCCAGTTCAAAGACCCCGGTTTTGTCTGTTGTGAAAGGCTTTTCCCGTCCCCCGGATGTCTTTCTGGTGACTTCCCCGTGTTCCGAATCAATGAGCCGGTATTTCACATTGGACGCAACCTCGCCGCCTATCTTCAGTACAAACCGATATGCGGCATGTTCCGGCGCCGCATACGGGGCGCCCGGAACCGTATTTTCCACAATCTTTGAGACAAAGAGATCCGGTGAGTTATTGGGTTCGTTGGTAAATGTCACTCTTGGTACTCCGGAAACAGAAGCTCCCGAGGATTCCGCGGCATATGCCGGGAACATGCTTCCTGCCAGACAACAGAGAATGGTCAGGAAGGATATCATTTTTCTCACTTTTTTCATTGTTTTATTCTTGAAGGCCTTAAGGATCAGCAGCCTCCAATCCTCCTTTCCATCATTTTTTCTGCCATGTGGCCTTGTATTCAATTATCCATTTCTTCTCCTCTTCCAAATATACCGCATCACCCCCAGATACATACGGGTTGAAAACCGGCTGCCATCCTGCAAATTTATAGCCCGTCCGGGTAGGCTCCTTGCCATCGTTAAATTCGGGAGTCCTCTCTCCTTCCCAACAGTTACGCGATTGTGCTCCAAAAATCGAGCCATCTGTGCCGTCCGTGTATCGCACTTCATATACTTTGTACTCATATTTCAGGGTTATGGCGTATTCAGTCTCTTCTGCCTCTAACTGGATGCTGTGATTGCTATTTGATAACCGGAATTCAAAAGTCTTGCCGTCAACTGAACATTTATTCCAGTCCGAATACTTCTGACTAAGTGACTCTGCGGTTATAACATCACCTTCCACCCCTTCAAACTCTTTCGTTACGTTAATGCCTGCTACCTTTTCACCATATAGGTAATACTCTCTGGTCACCTTTATCTTGGCGTCTACAATCTTTCTGAAGTACAGGCGAAGCACATTCCTTCCACCAGGCTGCAGTCGAGTTTGTTCAATGTTGCCCTGGTTACCCTCATCAAACTTATATCCGGAACCGAAGTTCTTATCCTCGTCGGTAACCTCTATTGTATTGCCCGCAACCCCCACTCTCTTGATCGGCTCTTCATCCAACAAATCTCCCTCAATATGATACCTTTCTATCGTATACGCCACTTCCTGGTCAAAATAAAGCTTAAGGACAGTCTCCGTCTGCATATTGAGCATTCCGCCTTCAATATTATTCCAGTTCTTCCTACTGAAGCGGTATCCCTCGTCTGCCCCATATTGCTTATCTTCTTCCGTGACTACGACTATTTCCCCAACATTGCCGCTTCTTGTCTCACTCTTCAGCAGCTCTCCATTCCAGGCGGAGTACCATTCCACTTTGTACATCTTAGGAATCACTTTTGCCGGAAGGTGAATCAGCATCAGGTTCTCATTCAGCTTCGTCAGCCTCACGTCACCGGATTCCGGCTGCAGATCCGTCAGCCTGTAGTTGGGGGAAGCCGATGTTTTCTCCGAGACGGTCCACATTGTGCTGTCCGGTACTTCCAGACGGGCATATTGCCCGGCCTCCAACTTCAGCTCCCCGCCGGAATCTGTCACGCCGCTTCCCGCCGCACTGCCGTCGGCATTATAAACGGTATAGGGAATACCGGCTCCAGGTCTGGTGGCAGCAATCGCATCTTTGTAATTATCCTTCGTAATTGTCTCCCCTTTTCCCAGGGAAGTGGAAATGACCTGCTCCAATACCATGGTAAATAATGCATCGGAACTGCCCTTCATATATTTCTCGATTTCCACTGATGTTCTGGTGTTGGAATTGACAAACGCACAGGTCTTCTCCGGAGGTACATCCATGTTGTACCGTGTCCCGGATCCCCCCACTGTCGGATAATTGTCTTCTTCCTCTGTGCCATGCCATTCCTGCACTGACTGCTTCAGCAGAGTCGGCGCCTCCTCTTCCGTCAAATTTGTCTGGGGCATCATTCCTATGTCTCCATTATCTTCCAGTGAGATAATTTCATCATACCCCACCAACATGCCCCATTCGGCATCGGACTCCTCCGGCACCTCCACCAGGCGCAGCAAGTCTTTTCCATTCTCCAGGCTCTCAAGAAGCTTATCTATATCGCTTTGCCTGTAAAGATTCAGGTACACCCGATCCTTGGGAAACCAAACCTGTGGATAGTTGTCGCCTTCCAACTTATACAGCGTAATCCGTCCATCCTCTTTGGTGGTTTCAACCTCTCTGGAAACCGGTTCAGGCCCAAATCCTGTATTCCTGAAAATCAAATACGGTATTTTCGATGCCGGGAGCCATGCACCGCTCCCACGGTCATACCGTTCCAGGCGCCATACCAACTTTTTGCCCGTCGGCACTTCATCTGATTCGGAAGTCATTCTCTTTCCCTGAATCGAACCCTCTCCCCTTTTTCCGATACTGCTTACTTCATTGCAGATGACGGCTGAAGGTCTCTCACTGACGGTTTTCATTTCGGCCAGCACATCCGACGCTGCGCTCTGGCTGATCTGCAGCCAGTAGTCCATCTGACTTACACGGTCATCAATCCACTCCTCAAAACAATACTGAATGATCCGCTTTCTGCTTTCCTCCGTCTCAATCAGGGTATATTGGGCATCCGAAGGAATACTGGTTCCCTCCCCTGTGGGAATAACGATCGTCTCCCAGGGTGTCACGGATATGGAATCTCCGGGTTCATAAGTTCTTTGGGCGATATCGCCATATCTGCCAATACAGTTAACTGTAGTCGGAACTTCCGGCCATACATAAGTGCCTTCGCTGTCGGTTATACGCAGGACAAATTCTACAGTTCCATTCTCTCCGGAAGGCATCAGTCCCCAACCAGACCTCAATTCCTCAACAGCTTTGCTTCCTACCTCGTCCAGGCCCACATATTCTTTTCCGATCAGCAGACTTCCCTTTTCCCCGTTCACAAAGGATGCCTCACTGCCGTCTCCGGAAAGTGTATCCGTATAAGGGCCCTTGTCTGCCGGGTATATCTGATTGTCGTTATCTACCTCACTGACAATAATGGTATCTTTCAACATGCCCGCATCTTTGAAAACAGCCGTCTCACCGTCCGCCAATATAAATTCATTGTCCTCAAGTGCCTCTATCAGACTGCCGTTTGCCAGTAGAATCTGGTCAGAGTCCATCCCCTCCAGACTGCCCACATAGCGTGTCACTGTCTCATCGCTGCCTCTCCTGGTCACGGTGTACGGTGTCCCCTTGGGCAAATCCTTCCCGTTCACCGTAGCCGTAAAGCGAAAATATTCCGTCCACTGATCTGTGGGAAGTCCGTTTTCCCGGGTCTTAACCACGGTCTTTGTCACTGACAGCGGCCGCTTCCGGTAGTCGTTGGTAATGGTCACATTCTTTCTGGTACTGTAAACAGGCATCTGTGCCGTGGCACTGTCCCCGTCCGCCGGAACATACAGCGGTTTCCCGTCTTCCGCAGAGATTCCTTCCGTCAGCTCTACGATCCGATAGGTCTTGCCTGCCTCCAGGCCTTTGATTTTGACAGTCCGGAATCCCATATTGCAGGTAAATTTGCCTTCCTGGTCAAGCGTTCCCGATGTTGGATTCGCTTCTCCGCCCACGCCGCTTCCGGGCTGATTATCGTCGGACGTCCCTGTAATCTCATTTCCGTCCTTATCCAACAGCACCCATTCCTTTCCGGCTGCAGGCGTATGAATTTCCTTTCCTTCCGCATCCGTTCCCACTTCGCTGATACGGAAGGTAAACGGCTGCGGCGCCGCGTCATAGTCCTCCTGTGTCTGATGGGTGATGTCCTTGGTCAGCAGAAGCTCCTTCCACTTATAATAGTTGGTTATGCTCTTGCTGTTTCCTCCGGTTATCGTTGCGCCGGTTATGGTATCATCCTCGCAAATCCAGTTATCTCCGGAACTAATTTCTGTTATCCTGTATTCCGTTCCCACGGCTCCGGGGAAAAGCGCGATGATCTCGCCTTCCCTTAGCGTAAATTCGCCCTGGTCATCTGTAAGTCCGGATTTCAGTTTTTCCGGTGCGCCTCCGTCCAGGCGTATGCTGTTCACATACCAGAATTCCGCATTTGCAAGGGGGAAATAGTTGTTGTTCTTCTTAACTTCGATTCGGAAAGTAAAGCTCTCTCCGCTTACATCCATTCCCTCCGGTACTGCCGAAAGCTTTTTCTGCATATACAGCACGGGCCGATAGGTATTCGTCACCGTTACGCTGTGAACGGTCTTCCCGCTGTCCGGATCTTCCGTCACCTCTTCCTTTGTCTCGGACTCCCAGAATATATTCTCTGTCTCCTTCACCCGGATGCGTCCGGCATCGGCTGCTTCAAAGACAGCCTTTTCCCCGGCGTGCAGATAAAGGTATCCGTTTCCGTCAGTGGCGTATAAACCTTCCTGCGGTTTCCACTGGCCGTCTTCGAACTTATAGAGTTTGTATTCCGTGTAGGCAAGGTACTGCTTTTCGGTCTCATTATCGTATGTATATTCTTTGTAAAGCCGAAATTCAAAATTCTCATCCTGGCGCGCGCCGGGCACAGGTCCGGATGTCTCTTTGATAACCTCCAGTGTCTCCTCCGCGCTTACAGTTACCTTGACGGAATTGCCTGTAACCGTACTTCTGGTTTTGTCAGTGGTTGAAAAGGAGGAGAAGGAGGCATTGTTATAGGTGGAAAGGCTGCTGCCCTCCTCCAACTCACCTGCCATGGGCGCCTTCATCCTGATCCGGAAGGCTATGGAATGATTCGCTTCCAGTTTATACCCGGGATCCAGTTTCACCGCCACTGCTTTCACATAATCCTGCCATCTTCCGCTGTATTTATCACCAAGCGTTTCCTGGAGCATGCCCTCAAAGGCCGCCTCTTCATACCACCCGTTTCCTGTAGTGAGAATGCTCTCCGGCATCTCATTGCCCGTGGTTATGGCGGCATCTTCCTTCCTATTGTAATAGACCGTATACGGAATCTGCCGTTTATCCAGTCCGGTGGTATCCAGGGACTGGAAGGTACCGGACCATGTATTCTCCTCAAAGGGTGCAAAGGGATCCTTGCTTCCCTTCCGGTCCACAGCCGCCCGCTCCAACCTGTCAAATACCGCAATATCCTGAATTCCGGTGGCAGTAGTTACATTGATGTCGTAGGTATAAAACCCGTCTGCCTGCGAGCCTGCGGGCACGGTAGCCGTCCTGTCAAAGGTGCCGAATCGGTCTGAATCGGCGCGCACCAGTTTCTCTATGGTGGACTGGGAGGAGGTTGCCACATCGTCCTTCAGCTCATTTTTTGCATAGAGTACATTGCGGTAAGTAGTATCATAAGGGTTGCCGTCTTTGTCAACAGGATTATATCCGTCGATATTACCCTTCACCGGCTTTCCGTTTTCGCCGGTATATTCCCTGACCATATCCGCGTATGCCTTATCTACTGTAGAAAGATCTTCCTGCCCATCCCCATGGGTACCGTTGTCATAATCCACTTCCGTTTTCAGTCCCACAAGGGCCGGATGGCTGTTATTGCTGCCGCCTGCCGCTTCACTGAAATCAGGCATAAACGCACTAAGGTTGGCATTGATCTCCACTTGATTGAGCTGATCCATGTCCTTCCATTCGTAATACGCCCGGAAGCTTACGCCCCATCCTTCAATCCATTTTCCGTTGGTATACGAGGTGGCGTCCGCCCCGTCAAAGGCTATGTGGAATACTACCATCGTCCGCCCTGTCCCGCGGTAATTGGTGATGATATCCTTCTCCGGGTTCACTGTAACCGTAACCTGCGCGCTGTCCCAACTCTTGGGCTGTGTCTGGTAGACATCCCTGCTCAAATCGGTAATCCGGCCTGCCGTTATGGGATAAGAGGCATCAAACTGCATGCCATAGGGAAGGAGATCATAAAATACCACATGGCTTCTGCCCGGAGAAATCAGATCCTGATCTTCCTCACGCAGATAGTTGAGACTGCTCCTGTCATATATTTCATAACCGTCATATGCCGTCAGATAATAGTCCACCAATACCCGGTTATTGTCCACATCGTTTGTGCTGCCTGCTTTTTTAAAGGAAGCAGCCGTCTCGTTCAGCCATGTAACCGTCCGGTATGCGTTGTCGCGGACAAGGAGAATCCCTTCGCCGTTGTTATCCTGATATAAGGCTTTCGTTGCCTCCGCAAGTCCGGGTTCGCCGTAATTGGTGGAACCGCTGTTTCCGTCAGAATCCGTAAAATAGACGACGCTTCCGTCTGCCAGATGGACTGTGCCCATAACGCCTGACACATTCTCAAACTTAACCTCCGGGCTTTTCTCGTTGGTTTCTGCATTATTCCGCAGGTCAAGAATCTCCGCCATTTTAGAGGAGGAGGACTTGATGCGTACTTTTACGTCAATCTTACAGATCGTTTCGTAGTCTATGGTATCGTGTTCCACCTTTACCCGCCAGGGCTGCTGCGCAATGACTTCATCTGAAAAAGCGTAGGACATGCTGCCGGAAGCATCCACATCCACGGTATCGATCAGTACCCATCCCTGCGGATCTGCGCTTTCCTGATTCGCCTCATTGGGAGCTGCCAGCATTGCGTAAATACGCGCTCTGCTTCTTACATCGTTCCCATCCTTCAATGCTTCGGGCAGTAAACCCGCATCTACTTTCGTAAGTTCGGACTCCACCTTCTGGTCTTCCCAAACATCGTAGCCGTAATCTGTCTGGGTGATATTCACGGCGGAGAAATAATAATCACTCCCGTCCATTATCGCCCCGTCACCAGCCGCAGCGTACAGGTACATGAAGTCGTCTACAGTGGTGAGGGTATAGTATGTGCCCGGGATATAATCTCCCACTGTGTAGTCGGAGCTGCTGTCAGTCCTGTGGGTGTAGGAATAACCATACATATGTCCTGTGGTGGTAAAAGGCATGTCGCCGTAGTCCGCTCCGTTTACCTTTGACAGCCTGTAAGCATCCAACCATCCCGTATATACCGTCTTGTCCGTTTCCTTATGGACACCGATGATATTCCCGCTGTAGGACCAGTCATAGTTCTTATATGTCCATGTAGCTGTACCGGAAGACCCTTCTGTGGGGGCATCCTGCCCGTCTCTGGGGATTAGCCTGATTGTAATGTCATTTTGTACCGGCGTGCCGTCCTCTGCTGCATCGGCAGGATATGCCGTCACTACATAAAAACGGTTTCCCCAGGATTCTTCCCTCTGATCCCGCAGAGCCGTTCCGTCCATCTCTACCTGCCCGATGGGAAGCTTATAGGCTGTGGATCTGTCTGAATTATCCTTATACCCCACCACCTGTCCGCTACTGCCGGGCATATCCGTAATAACCATGTCCCAGGGCTGTGTGGCCGTACCCTTTACCCTGACATCCCAGACCACATAGCGCCAGTCAGTGGTATTCAATCTGCCGTCACTGTTTAAAAACCTGCTGTCCACATCCCCGCTGATGTACCTTCTCACCTGTGAAAGGGTATACAGCCCCGGCGTATAGTTAAGCCCTGACTCCGTATAATAGGATTTGGTAACGCTTTCAAGAAACACTGCGGAATCTATCCGTCCTCTAAGCGGTGTCCTTTCCTGGTATGTCGCTCCCCCGTCCACAGATATCCGGGGCTGCAGTGTCCATTCTGTCCCGTCTGTAATGTCCATCAGCTTCTGGTCTTTGTAGAGTACCTGCCATGCTGCATTGGTACCCGAATCAATTTTCTTATAGTTGAAAAACACCAAAGACTGATCTTCATAATAATAGTTAAAGGGCGTACTGCGGTTGGATACCGATGCCTCCGGACTTCCCTGGGGGACGCCGATTTCCGTGGGCAGAATGGAGTTTCCGTTTCTGTCCCTGAAAAGCTCGGACTCTATTCGAATCACCACCGTGCCCGGCTCATAGTCCTGGCTGGCATGAAATTCCATCTGGTATTTCAGGTTAAAGTTCTGATCCAACATTACGTCATATGGATCATGCTGATTTACATAATAAGCATCAAAGCCATACTGGCTGTCGGAAGCATTACCACTGCCGAGGCCCCTAAGGGACATGGCTGCGCCTGCCGCATCTTCCGGAACCGCAGCCAGGCTGTCCTGTACTGACAAATCGTCTTCACTCCCCGGCAGTTCCGTGCCGTCCTGGCTTTCCCCTTCCCCGGTCTCTGTACCGGGAAGCCTGTCGTCCTGGGCCTGGCTTCCGTCAGCGGGAGTTTCATCCGCAGGCATTCCGTCTTCGGAGACACCGCTTTCGCTGCCGGGTTCCTGCTGCGCTTCCTCTTCGGAAGGCTGCGGTACAGAATCCCCCGCATCCTGGCTTCCGTTGTCCGAAGGCTCCCCTTCGGGGGCTGTGGGCGTCTGGGACGGCTGAACGGCGCTGTCGGTGGTTCCGTCAACAGGGTTCTGGTCATCCGGACTCTGGGAACCCTGGTCCGCATCGGACGGCGTCTCTCCCGTATCTGCAGGCTGCTCCTGGCTTTCATCGGAGGGAACATCCTGATGACTCACATCCTGATTGTCGGCTTCTGTCATTGCAGCCGGAACAGATTCCGCCTCACTGGACTCCTGCACTGCCGCGCTGCTTTCCACGGCAATACCCATTTCCCCCGCGTTTACATAGGACGAACCCATGGAAAGGGTCATACAGCATGCCAGCGCCAGGCTGATCAGTTTCCTGATATTGTTCTTTTTTCTGTTTCTATGGAGTTTCATCGATTGCATCCTCCTTTTATTCGCCAAGAATCTCATCAAAGAGCTGAAGCAGCTCCACTACGCTTCTAAATACAACTTCCCGGTTCTCATTCTGCCAGATAAGCCTGCCCTGCCAGGAGTAGTGTTCCCGGAACAGAATCTGAATACGGAAAACCGACTTTTTCCCGTCTTCCTCATATTCCAACGGAATGAGGGGAAGGGATGGATTGGGGCAGTCTTCCAGGTCCACAAGGCTGTTTAAGAGCAGAATGATCTGGGACAGGCTGTGTATCTTTTCTTTTTCCTGCAGTCGTGGATGCTGCAGGTATCCGTCCATGATGCCGTTTTTATAGGATAACACGGTGACGACAGCTTCCCGGCTTCCGCAGGGTAACATTTTCCCTTTTAATTTCATGCTCTTCTCACCTCTTTTTTACCGTTTTCCCGGAGACTTTTCTATTTCCGTCCCCGCTTCCCTCTTGATTTATTTCTACTCTATCCAAGAAGCATTAGTTTTCCATTACTTTTGGAGATTTTTCAACATATAGTATTCCGGCTATTTTGCATCGTTTGTATTCTGGTTTCCTTCCAGAATGGCCGTCCGGAAAGAGAGACTGGCCCTGGAATGGGAGTAGGTTCTGCGGAAAGTTCTGTCTATCCGTTCTGCAACCGTCCGGGCATCCGCGGGAGAGCTTCCGGGCAGCATCAGGACATAGGAGGTAACGTCCAGTTTGGCCACGGGGTCACCTGCCCTTAAGCTGTCCAACAGGACGCGTTCCAGGCGCCTGGCATCCGTACCGGGTATGACCTGGTTGCCAAGTCCCACAATCATCAGGGTGGATGCGCCTCTGGTCCTGGACAGATGGCGTCTCTCCAAAGCCACGATCTTCTGGAATGTTCGAAATGTGCAGAAAAAGGCGCGTCCGTCGTTCTCTTCCTCGGTGACCATTTTCAGAATATCACCCTTTCCCGGGGCGCCCCTGCCCATGCAGGAGGCTAACGCATAGGTCTGTTCCATCTGTTCCGAAGGGGCTATCTGAAATTCCTCCCACAGGCGTTCCCTGTAGTGTGTATACTGTTCCATGGCGCGGGCGGACTGCCCCATGGAAATGAGGGCCTGCATCTGGGAGATTACAAAATCTTCCGCAGCGAAGTCCACATTCCGGGCCTGCTCGCAGATGTCTATGATTTCCATCCAACGCTCCTGCTTCTGGAGGGCGGGAAGCACCTCCCGGCAGGCGTCAAGGTAGAGGGTCTGGTAGTAGCGTCTCACGGGTATCACCCAGTCGCTGTCATTCCCGGCCAGAAAGTCTCCCTTATATATAGGAAGAACCTGCGAAAGCAGCTCTGCCGCCGCCTCGGGCTGCCGCCTGGCTTCCCTGCAGGCCTGTTCAAATTCTTCCGAGTCCAGTTCTATCTGCAGCGCCGGATTCCAGCCGTAGTTGCCGCGCCTGGTGACAATCATGTTCTCTTCTTCGGGAAACATTTCTCGCAGATATTTCCGGATTTTATAAATCATGCCCCGCAGCGCATTGATGGGATCGCTGCTGCCCTGCGCCCAGAAACGCTCGATAAGCTCCTCCGAAGAAACGCTCCTTGCGTGATTTACAATCAGATATTGCAGAAGGGAGAGTTCTTTTTTGCCCGCAGTCTTCCGTCTCCATTCGTCGTCTTCCTCTTTTCCCCAGGAAAACAGGCCCAGAAGCTCAAATCTGATACTCTTTTTCCCATTCATTTACTTGCACCTCTTTATATGTCATTTTTTGCTGCGCATGTTTTTTCCTGTCGGGTTACGTTATAGTACCATTCCAGGAAATCCTCGTGCATCTCCTCGCCCTGTTCCCTGGCCTTCACCGCCTCCAGTTTGTCGTCATAGGAACCCAGATAGTAGGTCTTTCCCTTGAAGGTGATCTGGGCGATCCATTTGCTGCGCTTCTTATCCCTGTAGACGCCGGTATGCCCGCTTGTATTGGTGGCAATCAGCCTGTGGTTCTTTCCGGCTTCCAGAATGGTCACAGAGGTGCCGTCTATAAGTTTTAAATTTTTCCGATAGATTTCCGACTGCAGACAGCCGCAGCTCTTGGTCTTTCCCGACTGGAGGCGTGTCTGCCCCACCACAGTCTCCCGCCCGCAGTCGCAGACGCATTTCCATTGGTGCATTCCGGCGCATTTGCCGGCATAATCCGTAACCGTCAGCCTGCCGAAGCGTCTGCCGATATAGTCTTTTCTGGAGGGATGGCTCAGGCAGCCGCAGCTCTTCCGATATCCCAGTGTCAATTGGCGGAGTGGGACATGTATCTCGTTCCCGCAGTCACATATACAGCGCCAGACTACAGACTCGTATAATATCTGCTCCGTAGGCTCCAGGGCAGTCAGCATACCGAACCGCTGTCCGGTAATGTCCCGCTGTCCCGGCTTTACCCTGGACATGCAGCCGCAGTCCGTGACGGTTCCTCTCTGCAGGCAGCGGGTGTCCAGAAGAATCTCGCCGCCGCAGCCGCAGCGGCATCTCCATACCATATATCCGTTTTTCCGCTGTCCCGTGGCCTCCTCCACCTGCAGACCGGCGACTCTGTATCCTATCCCGATCTTCGGGCGTGCCTTCCCGGAGGCTTTTTCCCCGCGGGATGGTCCTGCTGTTTTACGCTGTTCAGGTTTTAATTCATCTGCTTTGTTCTTTTTGAGTTTCCGTTCCCTGGTTTCGCTCTTTTCGAAGTTCGGTTCTCCTGCTTGATTCCCTTCGGGGTTCCGTTTTTTGTTATTGGGGATCGCTTTCTTTTCTTCAGGTCTCTTTTTTTCAGGTCTCTTTTCTTCTGATTTCATCTTTTTACCCGTTTTGCTGCTGTTACGGCTTCTAAAATTCATACCGCTTGAATATCTCCTTGCTGTCCCTCCGGCTTTTCTGGTAATCTATCTATGATTTGCCGTTACTGTCCCCTCTGTGTTCGCAGATTAAGCTCGTCTGCGAAAAATGCTTTCAATCTCTGTTATCATCATATTTTCTCATGCCACCTGACCACAAATCTGACCATAATAGTCCGAGAGTATGCCAAGCTGCTGCCGCTTTGTGTCCATGGTCGGATGGACATAGCGGTTCAGTGTAATTTTCACGTCCGCATGACCGAGGATTTCACTTAGTGCTTTTACATCCATGCCATTCTCAATACAGTTGGTTGCAAACACATGGCGCAGGGTGTGAAAATTCCTGTCGTCTACGCCAGCCTCCTTCAGCAGTCTCTTAAAGCGCTGCTGCATCGTCCTGGGATCCAGCGGTTTGTCTTCGCCGAATATGTAGGGCTTGTCTCCTTCTAGCTTTCGAAGCCGTTCCAAGACAGGGTCCGTCAGCGGAATGGTCCGTTTGGAGCTTTCGCTTTTGGGGGAGGTTTCCATAAGAATCGTTTTCGATATATGCCCCGTTGCGGAAATGCGCTGTACCGTCCTGTTTACGGTTACGGTTCTGTTTTTGCAGTCTATGTCTGACCATTTCAACGCACACAGCTCTCCCAGGCGCATCCCGGTGAACAGGCACAGCAGGATTGCTGCCTTAGCACCGGCAGAAGTTACGCAATCCGCTGCTTTGCCCTCACCGCAGGCTGTTTCTTTTACGTCGACACCTGCTTCATGGTCTCCTGTCCTGGTATTGGCAGCACTCCCGCAGGCATTGGTTTTAAAAACATCAGAGTCTCCTATGACGGCAAGAAGCCTGGACTGCTCGTCCCTGGACAGTATTTGGGGCTGCTTTGGCGTATGCTTTATCTCCGGCAGCTTCAGGGCCGGAATACATACGGAATATTTCTCTCCCGCAAATGCCAGAATCTGTTTGGCTGTACAGCAGATACTTCTGCGAATGCTCTCAGAGAGTTCCCTGTTTGATAAATGGTCAAAAATCTTAACCTGCAGCTCACACTTTGGTATGTCCGACAACAGGCACGAACCAGAAATCGCCTCCAGGTGGTTCTTGTAAATATTCCTGTATTTCACATAAGTGGAATACTTGCGCTTATCCGCTATCTCCGCAAGCCATTCCTCGGCTGCCTGGGCGAACCGGACCGACGTACAGGGCCTGGCATTGTCAGGATTCTGCGATTTATGCAGCGCAGTGGCGCGTTTTTCTTTTACTGCCGCGTAACTGCTTCCATATACGGAACGATAAATTTTCCGGCTCTTTTCCGCATCGAATGCCTGATAGCGTGCTTCCCATCGGCCATCCTTCCTTTTCCTGATATTTTCACCGTGTCTTGCCATATATTTTCCTCCTATATAACTCGTGTCGCGATTACACTAAAGGGTAAAGTCGCCTCGCGATTGCATTTCAGCTTTATCACTTCGCAGCGATGCGAAAGTTGAAACTTGCTTTCATTTCTCAGGTTCTTTCCAAAGTTAGTTGACTTTGTGCTTTAATTCGAGCCGCAATAGCTTCC
>OFFP01000714.1_pt1 | contig 26221 bp, 24 predicted proteins | sample 1521431 | NCBI WGS metagenome assembly OFFP01 (sample SAMEA3504104, study PRJEB24116) | mouse gut metagenome | biome: mouse gut; feature: mouse-associated habitat; material: faeces | place: Denmark | collected 2011
GCGGCAGGAGCCGAATCTGTAGACAGCCGGAGTATGTTTTTTTCGGATCGCGATAATCTTCAGGGCTTTATCGGAATCATCCATCCTTCGGACAGAAAGCCTTTTGTGAGAAGTTCGGATTCTCCTGGGCAGTTCGGGAAGGAAAGGATGGAGACAGATGCTGACAGGAAAGGCGGAGAGATGGGACAGATTGCCAACCAGATGCTTGCAGAGTGGTGCTGCAGAATAGCGGAGAAGCTTAAGGAAAAAAGGAATTCCAGGAAAAGTAAAGGGCAGAATAAAGGACCGGAATCTGCAAAAACAGGTCAAAACAGCACAAAAGGGAGATTGGAATGATCTATCTGCAGAAGGATGAAGTCTTGATACGGGATATGGAAAAGGCGGACATCCTGTCAGTCTGCCGGGCCCAAAAAGACGAATCCGGGGGAAAATAGCCGGTTATGTGTATCTTTACTGCCAATGCAAATGGGGGGCTTCGGGAGGCCGGGGGTATCCGGAGGGTGGATGTCTGATTTGACAAGACGAAACAGGGTGAATGTCCATGGGGAACTGAGTATATGAAAAATGAAAACAATGACATAGAAGAGGAACAATTATATTCCGGAACTTATGAGAGAGAAATCACAGAACCATTTAACCCTAAGGATGTGGATATTATTTCTCAAACAATGGTAATCTCCAACATCATTGAGCAGCTGAAATGTGGAGATATTCTTTTGGAACCGGATTTTCAGCGACATCCTGATTTATGGAATGATAAGAAACAGAGTAGGTTGATTGAATCGTTGATGATTCGTATTCCACTGCCAACATTTTATTTTGATAGTACAAAAGATGATAAATTAATCGTGGTAGACGGACTGCAAAGATTATATGCTATTAAAAGATTTATGGTACTTGGTGAAGAGGATGAGAAGCGCCTGAAGCTCACTGATTTAGAGTATTTAAAGGAGTATGAAGGGAAAAAATTCGAGGAACTTCCACCCAATATGCAGAGAAGAATAAAAACACAGGCATTAAATACCTATGTGATCAGGCCGGGAACTCCGGATAAAGTGCGGACAAGTATTTTTACGAGAATTAATACGGGAGGTCTGACTCTGGAACCGGCAGAAATTAAAAATTCTGTTTACAGAGGACAAGCTGCTAATCTGTTAAAGGAACTGGCATATTCCGAAGAATTTAAAACGGCAACAAGGCATAAAATAGATTCCAGGAGAATGTTGGATTGTGAATTTGTGAATCGCTTTTTGGCTTTTTATTTGTTGGGAACAGAAAACTATTCGGGTAATTTAGAAGATTATTTGAATGATGTAATGATTCGATTGCAGAAGGAGTCAAAAGCGACAATTAAGAAATGCCGTGTCGATTTTTTAAAGGCGATGAAATATGCTGCCTGCATTTTTGGTGAAATCGCTTTTCGAAAAATTACTGCAAATGAAAGGTACGGAATGATAAATAAGCCGCTTTATGATGCAGTAACAGTCAACCTGGCAAAATTGAGTGTGCAGGATTGTAAAAATTTATTGAAAAAGAAAGAGGAAGTGTTGAAAAAATATATTGCGCTGTTAATGGATAAAAAATTTACAGGTATGATTACAAGCGGAACGGCTGCTGTAGATAATGTCAGGAATAGACATAGTGTAATCTGTAAATTATTTCAAGAGGTATTAGAAGATGATTAGTTATATGCAGATAGAAAATTTTAAGTCAATAAAGAAATTGGCATTGCCATTAGAGAACCTGAATCTGTTTTTCGGAATGAATGGTATGGGAAAATCTTCTGTGATACAGGCGCTATTACTTTTAAGACAAAGTTTTTGGGAAAATTATAAATCAAGTTTGGATTGCTTGTACACGAATGGTGAGATGATACAATTGGGAACAAGCAAAGATATTTTTTGCCAGAGTGCAGATTCTGACATGATAAGATTCTTTCTGCAATTCGGTGCGCAATTAACCTATGATTGCTGCTATAAATATGAAGCTGATGAGATGGACAGTGATCAGCTGATGAGGATTGGAACAGAAAAAAATGAAAGTTATGCAGTATCCTTATTTTCGGATCAATTTTCATATTTAGGTGCCGAACATATTGGCCCGAGAAAACAGTACAGCACTGAAAACTGGAAAAAAAACGGTGTTGCGCGATTGGGAACAATGGGGGAATATGTAGTTCCATTTTTAGCGCTTGAAGGAGAAAAAATGCGGGTTCCTGATGAGATGTGTCTGGAAACCGGAAAAACAAACCGTTTAATTGACCAAGTATCTGCGTGGATGGCCGAAATATCTCCGGGGATTCGGATATCTGCGGAATTGCTTCCAACAATTGAGAAGGCAAAACTGGCAATTCGTTATAGTGGAGACAGATTGGTTTCTGATGCATTTCTGCCAGTCAATGTTGGATTTGGAATTCCGTATGTTTTGCCTCTTGTTGTGGAATTACTTATTTCAGGTGAAGAAAGCCTTTTACTGATTGAGAATCCGGAATCGCATCTTCATCCCAAAGGGCAGACTATGATGGCAAAACTGATATCATTAGCTGCTGATCATGGGTGCCAGATTATTTGTGAATCTCATAGTGACCATGTGATTAATGGAGTAAGAGTTGCTGTAAAGAACAGGTGTATAAACAATAAAAAGGTAGGAATTTCTTTCTTTTCAAAAAACAGAGACCAGGAAACAAAAGTGGACAATATTTATGTGGACGAAAAAGGAAATTTGAGTGATTATCCATCTGGATTGTTGGATGAATGGGGCATTCTTATGACAGAGTTAATTTAGGATGGCGGAACCCTTGAGAGACCAGATTCATGAAGGGCAGGAGAAAAATTGGATTTATTTTTTAATGAACTTTCGATAGAAGGGAAAAAGAGTATAGGAAAGGATTCTGCTATATCGTTAGTTAGAGTCTACCGTTCCCTGAGACAATATGAAATAACGACATGTAGAATTGCTTCTGAAGATAACCAAAAATTGCACGAAATGATTCAAAATATGCCGGATTTTCTAAACATAAGAAATTTTTATTTCGCCTTTTTTCGCGCTCCATATGAGTCTGATAATGTAGAAAAGGAACAAAATGAATATTTTGAACATGAGTGGCTTCATAATGGAAAACCGTGCATTGGCTTACCATTAGCCGTTATATTGAAATCAGCGGCTTTAAGTATCTGTGAAGACGGCTGGTGTGACGCATTTGTTGATGTTACAAAAGATGGTAACGCAGAGACTGTTAGAAATATTAGTACGGAACAGCATGTTGATATACATATTCCACAGATACAGGCAGGCCAGGAAACGGAACTGGTGGAAAGTGGTCTGCAAATAAAAGATAAAAAGATTTCCTTGAGGGATGACCATGGGGCAGATATATTGATGGAGTTCTCAAAACGTTTGATAAGATGTCCCTATGTTGTAAGTGTGATTAATTCTTTACCTTTTAATTCTCATGAACGAAGGTTTATCAAAAAGATACGCGGAGAGGGATTGATCGAAATTGTTTTGCCCTGGACAGACAAAGGGTATGGTGTGGTAGTGCAAACTACAGGAAGAACAATGAAGGAAACTGAATTAATAGGAAAAATAATAATGGAAAAATACGGAGGGGTATGAGCCTCGTAACGTTCTGCTTCGCAATTGAAAATTATATCAAAAAATGTGTTTTCAACAGGAGGATATTAATTGAACAATCCATCGGCAGAAATTGATCTGCATAAATTCAACCAGAGCAGTATGACAGCACTGGAGAAAATAACAAAAGTATATTTTGTGCGTCATGCACAGCCGGAACATATGTGGGAGGATGACAGAACAAGGCCCTTAACTGCGGAAGGCAGGCAGGATGCCAGGATGGTAACGGACTTTTTGGCAGATAAGGGGATAGATGTATTTTACAGCAGTCCCTATCGAAGAAGTTTTGATACAATTGCGGCAGCTGCGGCCTGTTATGGAAAGGATATTGTTACGGACGAGAGACTGCGGGAGAGAGAAAAGGGAATCAACGGCAATGAACATGGCATGTTTGAAAAACGTTGGGCAGATCATGATTATTGTGAGGAAAAGGGCGAATCACTCAACATGGTGCAGCGGAGGAATATAGAGGCCCTAACGGAAATACTGGAGGAAAATAAGGGGAAGCGGATTGTGATTGCAACCCATGGGACGGCCCTTAGCACCATTTTGCATTTTTACCATCCGGAGTTTGGGTGTAAGGATTTTCTGCGGATTATAGACTGGATGCCGTATATTATGGAACTTGACTTTCAGGGGAATAAGCTGTGGGCAGAACAGGAACATTGTTACATAGAGAAAGAATTTCCGGGAAAGAAAAGAGCGGATAAAAAGCAGTGAAACGGATAGAAAGCAATGAAACAGATAAGAAGCAGTGAAGCGGATAGAAAAAAGTGAAACAGATAAGAAGCAGTGAAACAGATAAGAAGCAGTGAAGCGAATAAAAAGCAGTGAAACGGATAGAAAGCAGTGAAACAAAGGAAAGCCGAGAGGAGCAGGAGAAGGGATAGGATATGTTTATAAAATTTTTTGAGGTCTTGAGGGAAAAAGGGCTTCGGGTTACTTTGGGAGAGTGGCTTACCTTCCAGGAGGCTCTGGACAAGGGGCTTTGCGGCAGCTCCCTGACCCAGTTCTATTACACGGCCCGGATGATACTGGTGAAGAGCGAGACGGATTTTGATAAATTTGACATGGCTTTTGAAGAGTGCTTCAAGGCGGCCCAGAGGGAGACGGAAGTGGGCAAGGAGATGCTCCGTTGGCTGGATAAGTCCGACATGATGGAACTGGCTCACGAGGAGGCCAGGGATCATATGAACAAAATGGAGGATCTCCAGATCGACAAGGAGGATGTGGAGGAGAAATTCAGGCAGCGTCTGAAAGACCAGGACAGCGAGCACAACGGCGGAAGCTTCTGGATCGGTACCATGGGCAAGACCTCCTTCGGCAATACGGGCGGAAATGTAGGCGGCGTCCGGGTGGGCGGCAAAACAGGCTACCAGTCTGCCTTTGCGGTGGTTGGGGCCAGGAAGTACCGGGATTTTCGGGACGACAGAGTCCTGGACAACAGGCAGTTCCAGATGGCCTTTCGTAAATTAAGGCAGTTTTCCAGCAGACTGGACATTCCGGAGACGGAACTGGACATTAACGGCACCGTGGACAAGACCTGCAACAACGGCGGCTGTCTGCAGATTGTTATGCAGAAGCCCCGGAAAAATGCAGTGAAGCTGTTGCTTTTAATGGACTCCGGCGGCACCATGATCCCTTTCAGCAGCCTGCTGAACGATTTATTCCAGGCCATTCATAAGTCCAATCACTACAAGGACGTAAAGACCTATTATTTCCACAACTGTATCTACAGCAAGCTCTACAAGACCCCGGAGTGTGAGAACGGAGACTGGGTGGACACGGAGTGGATGTTCCGCAATGTGGGTAGCGACTACAAGGTGATCATTGTGGGGGACGCGGCCATGGCGCCGGAGGAGCTTTATTCCGATACCGGGAACTACAGAGGCCCCAACGGCGGCCTGTCCGGTTATGAATGGCTGCAGCTGATGAAGAAGAAATATAAGAAAGTCGTGTGGCTGAATCCCAAGATGGCTCCCGGCCGTGCCCCCTGGCGGGAGGCGGAGACTGCGGTGAAGGAACTGTTTCCTATGTACAAGCTGACAGTGGACGGGTTGAACCAGGCCATGCAGAAACTGATGTCAGCCCGCTGACAGTGACGGGATGCATCTTCGGAAGAGAAAAAGTATAGTGAGGAGAGTAATGATTTACTGGCAGGGAGAAGATATCCTCATCCGGGATATGGAAGAATCGGACGTTTCCGGCATCTGTAGGGCGGATGGGGATGAATCAGAAGATAATATTCGCTATTTCGATAAGCAGTTCGGGCATATCCGGGAAAAGGCATGCGCAGGCCTGATCGCCGTCTGCCAGGGAGAAATAGCCGGATACGTATATCTTTATTATCAATGTAAATGGGGCGGAATGGGGAATCAGGGCTATTCTGGCGTGGTTGATTTATATGTCTGGGACAAATTCCGCAGAAGAGGAATCGGCCACATGCTGATGGATGCGGCAGAGCAGATTGCGGCGGAATACAGCAGCCTGGTATATCTGGATGTGGGGCTGAACAGCGAGTTTGGCAGCGCCCAGAGACTGTACGCGAAAAGAGGCTATATCCCTGACGGAAAGGGCTGCTATTATGAAGAGAAGGTGTGCGGAACCAATGCGGTGTGCCGGAATTCCGATGAACTGACCCTCTGCCTGGTGAAAAAGCTGAGGTGACGACCATAGTTTTGCGGGAAAAACATGATAAATAGCAAAATAGTTTATGTCTTGAAAATATAGACATAAAAGGATATAATATGTCTATAAAAATAAATGGAGGCATTTATATGTTATCATTGCAGGAAACAGTCAGGCCATCGGCGGACTTAAGAAATCACTATAATGAAATATCGAAGCAGTGCAGGGAAGACAATGTAGCAGTAATCGTCACGGTGAACGGAAGAGGAGATACGGTTTCATTGGCTTATGAAGAATACAAGCGCATGAAAGCCAGAATAGAACTTCTTGAAATTCTTGCCGAGGCAGAAAACGATGTGAGGGACAGAAGGGTAGCGCCTGTACACGAGACCTTTGATGATTTGAGAAATATGCTGCGGGAGGGCTCGCGTTGAAGTATAACATTGTTCGGACAGATATGGCGGATTCCCAAATCAGGAGCATCATTTTGTATATAGCTGCAAAATTTGGCAGCGATGCGGTGCTACAGAAACTGGATGATATGGAAAATGCCATTCTTGCTCTGGCTGATAACCCTGATATTGGGACGAAACCCAGATATCTTGTGTTAAGAAGGCAGGGATACAGAGTATTGATTCTTGAAAAGGATTTGGTTTTTTACAAAGTGAATGAATGTCAGAAAGAAATAATCATATGTGCAGTGGTAGATCAAAGACAGGATTATTTAAATATCATCTGGGGGTTATAAAGTAGGCTCAAGGCCATCAGAATTTACAAAATGATACAGGAAAGGCATGGAAAGGAAAAATGACAGTATTTGAGGAACTGAAAGCCAGAGGCCTTCTGGCGCAATTGACAGACGAGGAAGAGATTAAGGAATTGATCAACAATGGTAAGGCCACCTTCTACATCGGATTTGACCCCACGGCGGACAGCCTGCATGTAGGGCATTTTATGGCGCTGTGCCTGATGAAGAGGCTGCAGATGGCAGGAAACAGGCCCATTGCCCTCATCGGCGGCGGCACGGGCATGATCGGAGATCCCTCCGGAAGAAGCGATCTGCGGACAATGATGACCAAAGAGACAATTGCCCACAACTGCGAGTGCTTTAAGAAGCAGATGAGCCGCTTTATTGAATTCGGCGATCGCCTGGAGGAGGGCAGCTCCAAAGCCCTGATGGTGAACAACGCGGACTGGCTGATGGATCTGAACTATATAGAGTTTATCCGGGATATCGGGGTGCATTTTTCCGTAAACAGGATGTTGACGGCAGAGTGCTACAAACAGCGCATGGAGAAGGGCTTAAGCTTCCTGGAATTCAATTACATGATTATGCAGAGCTATGACTTCCTGAAGCTGTATGAAAATTATGGCTGCAATATGCAGTTCGGCGGCGATGACCAGTGGAGCAATATGTTGGGCGGTACGGAGCTGATCCGCAGGAAACTGGGCAAGGATGCCTACGCTATGACGATTACGCTTCTCCTGAATTCCGAAGGAAAGAAGATGGGCAAGACCCAGAAGGGGGCGGTATGGCTTGACCCTGACAAGACCTCACCCTTTGAGTTCTACCAGTACTGGAGAAACGTGGCGGACGCGGATGTACTGAAATGTCTGCGGATGCTGACTTTCCTGCCCATAGAGCAGATTGACGAGATGGACAAGTGGGAAGGCAGTCAGCTGAACCAGGCCAAGGAGATTCTGGCGTTCGAACTGACCAAACTGGTTCACGGCGAGGAAGAAGCCGGGAAAGCCCAGGAGAGCGCCAGAGCGCTGTTTTCCGGCGCTGCGGAAGGGGCCGATATGCCCACAAGTCAGCTGAAGGAGGAGGACTTCAGGGATGGCGTTATTGATATCCTGGGGGTACTGACGGCATCCGGGCTTACCGCGTCCCGCTCCGAGGCCAGGCGCGCAGTGGAGCAGGGCGGAGTCACGGTAGACGGAGAGAAGGTTGCCGATATCAAGACTGCATACCGGCCGGAACAGTTTGCGGGAGACGGAATTGTAGTCAGACGCGGCAAGAAGAATTACAAGAGAATCATAATGAACTAAGGCAGGGAGCTGTTTTGTGCGCTGTGCACAGAAAAGCAAAACCCTTAACAGGGAACAAGGTGTAAAGGCTTCTCCAAAAGGAAAGGACGTGAAAGAATGGCATTGGCAGCAGGCGAGCACTGGAGAGACGAAAAAATAGACGGTGTAATTTATGATATGTCCCCGTCTCCGAGTTTTCGGCATGGAATTATCAACAATAATATCAATACGGTTATAAAAGCAGGCTTAAAAGGGAGCCTTTGCCTGGTCTTCATGGAAAACCTGGACTTTAAATACCATCCGGATGTAAACGATGATTATCTCTGCCCGGATATCATGATTGTCTGTGACAGAAAGTATCTGAAAGGCGGCTCTTACAGCGGAGTGCCCAGGTTTGTCGCCGAAACCGTAAGTCATTCCACTGCCAAGAGGGATAAAACGGAGAAAAAGGATATCTATGAGCAGGCGGGGGTGGAGGAATATTGGATTGTTTCGCCCCAGCGTTCCGTGGAAATCTATTATCTCCAGAATGGAAAATATGTCCTGGAGCAGAACTATATGCTCCAGGACGATAAAGAGGATGAAGAGTATAATGGGGACACAGAGATCTCATTAAGGGCATTTCCGCATATTAAGATGACCCTGGGCGAGATATTTGAGGGACTGGATTAAGAACAGGAGCCGTTGACGCTGTGGGAGAATTCTGACGCTTCATCGGCGCTTTTTCTTTCGGAGGAAAATTCCCAGGATTCCGAGACACAGCAGCAATGCGCTGCCTGCCAGGCTTCCCCACAGCAAAAGCCTTTTGCGGGATTCCATGGCCGCCTGTTCCCGGGCGGCAGCTTCTGCGGCTTTTCTTGCGGCTTCTGCCGCTTCTTTTGTTACGGCGCCGGCAGAAGAACCGGACGGGATCACCGTTGGAAGCTGTGATCTCTGTATCCCGCATATACGAAGGAGTTCTTCGGACCAGGCAAGCCTAGAAGTATGGAAGAGCATACTTCTGGACGCAAGAGAATATTCGGTGCACAGATTACCTGTGAGGCAAAAAGCAAGATAATCCTGCATGAATAAGAAACAGTGTGTGCGCCGCAAAAGTCCGGGATTATGTTCTTTCAGCCAGAGCAGTTTGGCAAGCGTGAACTTACCGCTTGGAAACTGTCCGGTGAGAGAGTAGAGTTTTGCAGGTCCGTATCGTTGGGACAGAGTGTCGATCAGAGCCTGTCCGCGCATGTCATACCATGCGATCATCCGGTCAAGGGGAGTCCCGTGTTCATCGACAGGAACGATACTTTCCCCGAAAGAAGAGATGCCGATGGCTATTGGTTCATATTCTTGTATCCGCAGTTCGGCAAGGCAGCTGCAGAATTGAGAATAGATCTCTTTTGCGTCATATTCCGAATACCCGGGATCGGAATGAAAGACTCTGACACGGCGCCGGCAAACGTCGATCCGTTTGCCGTCCAGATGGTAGAGGGCGGTTTTCAGGTGTGTGGAACCGGCGTCGATTCCGATCAGTATTTGGGGTTTTGTCAGGTTGTTTTTCATATTGTTCCTCACTTTCTTTGTAATAGATTTATGGAATTCTCTGTGTTTGGGATCCGTATGGTGACACAGGTGATACCGTCTGCCGAGGTGATCAGGATCTCGCTGTCCTCTCCGTACAGAGCTTCCAGTTGTTTTGTAAGATTCAGTAGACCGATTCCCGGATGGGTGCCGTCTTTCAGACCATCTTTTATTTTCTGAAGCGTTTCTTTGGAAATCTCTGTGCCGTTGTCCTGTACGGAGATCTCATACATATTTCCCAGATCTTTTCCGATAATATATATGAAACCATTTTCCGGCGTGCCGTGAAACCCATGTTTGATGGAGTTCTCGGCAAGGGTATGGAGAGCGAATTTCGGAACGTTACAGGTAAGCATGCCTTCTGGTATGGCTATCTTTACCTCCAGATTGTCTTCATAGATCTCGCTGCACAGGTGGAGATATTCTACCGTACGTTCAAGCTCACAAAAGAGAGGTATGACGTCTCCGTTATCATCATAGATATTGTAGCGGAGCTGGTTGCTGAGGGAGAGGATGATACGGTTCGTTTTCTCCCGGGAGCCGTAGAGGTTCTCCGTCTGTATCAGCTGAAGGCTGTTGAACAGGAAATGAGGGTTGATCTTTGAGATCAATATCCTGTTTTTTGCCTTCTGCAGGGTCAGCTGCATCTCCGTGTGTTTTACGTTCAGCTGCCGGATGTCTTCCAGTAATACGTTAAAGTTATCCGCTATGAAGAGAAGTTCGGAATATTGATAGTCTCCGTCCAGCGAATCCTGGGGGACGGCGGCAAGATGCTTGATGTCTTTTACAAGATGCTCGATCGGTCTGTTCAGATTATTGGAGATATAGATGGTTATACTGATATTCATCAGCACGAACAGTACCACGATCAGGGCGATGGCTCTTAAGAGACTGGAGGTCTCTTTGTTAATGTCGATATTGATGGAGCATAGTACATTGCAGGCTGACGTATGGGAGGGCAGGAGAAGCAGGACCGGATGAGACAGTCCCTGACTCTCTGGCTTCGCGTTATCATCAATAAGAACTGCATTCTCTATCTCGGGAAAGACGGTTCCTTCGTCTCCTTTCTTATTGTGTGCGATGATGGTGTTTTCCTGATTGATCAGGAGAAGGTCCCCGTATAGGGAATGATAGCCGTTGATCACATTATTCCAGAATTCTTCAAGGCTGATGTAATAGAATACCACGCCGATTTTTTGCTGCATATAGTTATAGACCGGCTGGCTGATCACGATAGCGGGTACGCCCTGGTTTGAAGAGTATTCCGTGTAAAAATCCGTCTTCATGTAGAAGATATTGGTTGGCAGGCTTCGGTCGTAATCCAGCGCATTCTGATACCATTCTGATTCAAGGAAGGGATAGTCAGGATTCAGCCCCCATCCGGATTCTCGGTTGATGAGCATTCCATTCTCCATTACGATGACAATGTCGCGGATATCCGGATTATTCTCTAAGGATGTCTTGATCGTATCAACAAGCCGGGCCTCGTATTTGAGGCGGTTGCCGATCTCGCCGTTCTCATAGCATTGATATGCGCTCACCAGGATATCACTTTCGGCGATGGAATTCAGGATCGCTTTGTGTGAAGCCATATAAGTATCGAAGTAATATCGTGCCTGTTCCATGATGGTGTAGGTATACTGATAAGAAGAGTCCATGATGATCCGGATGGTACTTTTATAGAATAATGCGCTGATGGCAAAGATCAACGCCATATTGCAGAAGAAAAAGTAAAAGGCGAATTTGTGAATGAATGATCTGCTCTTTTTGGTAGAATATGGCATATTTTGATTCCTCCTAACGTGTCCAAATACATTCCTGTTCTGAAATCTATCCTATCATAGTCGGCAATTATATTCAATTAATTGCGGCATACGTGCAATATTTCATTGCTTATTTGCAATAAATTCTATTAAAATCTAAAAATTATTTTGTTATGATTGCAATATCAAATAAATTACAGAGAAAATGGAAAGAAGGAGGAAAAGATGCACAAAAAAGGGAAGATTTATTTGGATCGGCAATATGAGATTGGGGAGGTGGATAAGCGGATCTACAGTTCGATGATCGAACACATGGAGCGGGTTGTGTACGGAGGGATCTATGAACCGGATCATCCGCTTGCGGACGAAGACGGATTCCGCAAGGATGTTATCGAGATGGTGAAGGAATTACAGATTCCCATGATCCGTTATCCGGGCGGGAATTTCCTGTCGGGATATAACTGGGAAGACGGGATCGGACCTGTGAAGGACCGTCCGGTTCGTCTGGATCTGGCGTGGACGGCAGAAGAGCCGAATCTGGTGGGGACGGACGAATATATGAGATGGGCGGCGAAGACGGGAACGGAAGTGAATATGGCTGTCAATCTGGGAACAAGGGGCGCCGATGCGGCAAGGAATCTGGTGGAGTACTGTAATTACGAAGGCGGGAGCTACTGGAGTGACTTAAGGAAGAAAAACGGAGCAGAAAAACCTTACGGAATTAAGACCTGGTGCCTTGGAAACGAGATGGACGGCACATGGCAGATCGGGCATAAGAAGCCGAAGGAATATGGAAGGCTGGCGGTGGAAAGTGGACGGCTTATGAAGAAGGTAGATAAGGAGATCGAGCTTGTACTTTGCGGTTCAAGCAATACCGACATTGCTACCTATCCTTCATGGGACGCCAAAGTACTGGAAGAAGCCTATGAGGTTACAGACTATATCTCACTTCACAATTATTTTACGATCGTTGACAGCAACATGAAAGATTTTCTGGCGGGAAATATAGAGATGGAGAGGCAGATCAAGACGATCGTCGCTGCGTGTGATTATGTGAAAGCGAAAGTCAGAGGAACGAAGGATATTCATCTCTCCTTCGATGAGTGGGGGATCTGGAACCGGGAAGAGACTGCCAACAGAGCGAAATGGAAGTTTGACTGGAGCGACAAGAATGCGGTCAGCGAAGGCAGCTATAGTTTTGCGGACGCATTGCTGACGGGAGCGATGCTGATGTCTCTTATCAACCACTGTGACCGCGTGAAGATCGCCTGTCAGGCTCAGCTCGTGAATCATCTGTCCTTGTTTAATTGTGTCAAAGGAGGCGGAGTCTGGAAGCAGACGATATTCTATCCTTTCTTATATACGTCTCGATATGGGCGGGGAACGGCGCTTAAGACCATAACGGATTGTCCGGCATACAGCTGTGAATGTTATGAACGGGTTCCGGTTCTGGAAAATGCGGCGGTGCTGAATGAAGAGAAGAGGAATCTGACGGTGTTTGTGCTGAACAGAGATCAGGAAGAAGACATGGAGACGGATCTTATATTCCGGGGATTTGAGAATCTTAAGGAAATAGAGCATATCGTATACCACAGCGACGACCCGGAGGCAGTCAATACTCCGCAGGATCCAAAACGTGTGGTTCCATATAAGAAAGCGGCAGGAAAGATAGAGAAAGAAAGATACACCACTGTTCTTGAGAAGAATTCGTGGCATGTGATCAGATTTGAATATGAATAGGAGGAAGAATTTTATGAAGATGAAGAAGATGTTGGCGATCGTCGTTGCGATCGGGCTTATGATCACCTGTATAGGATGCGGCAATACGAAAGAGGCTTCAGATTCCGGGAAAGAAAGCGGGACGTCTGAGGGAGGCGGCGACAGTTCAGGCGCAGTGGAGATTGAATACTGGTCCCTCTTCACCGGAGCTGACGGAGAGACGATGACGAAGATGGTCTCAGAATTCAATAAAGAGTACGAGGGTAAGATCAAGGTCAATCTGGTGACGCAGGACTGGGATAATTATTATACGAAGATCAAGACGGCGATCCTTGGCGGACAGGCTCCGGATCTGTGTAATTCCCATGACGAGTATGTAAACGGGCTGATCAAGGAAAATATCATTGTTCCGATAGATGAGGCATGCGAGACGACAGGCGTAAAGATTGCGTTTGATAACTATATTGATAAGATAAACCAGTTAAAAAGTGACGATAAGTATTATGCCGTGCCCATGGACTGTCTTCAGTTAATGCTTCATTACAATAAGACATTGATCGCAGAAGCCGGTCTTGCGGACGAGAATGGGCTGCTGAAGCTTGACGAGGGGCTGGAAGGATTCCTGAAAGCAGTAAAGACTCTGGACGAGCAGTTGGACGTGCCGGGATTCGCGGTGGCGACAGCGGGCTCTATTCCGATGTACCTGTTCAATTCTCTGTACTACCAGTACGGCGGGGAGGGGAAATTTGTCTCCGAAGACGGGAAGGAATGGGTCGCGGATAAGGATGTTGCGATGAAGGCGATGGATACCTTTCAGCAGATTCATCAGAGCGGGCTTCAGAATGTAGAGAATATCTCAGATCTTCTGACCCAGAAGAAGGTTGCTATGGTTTTGGAAGGCGCATGGCAGATGAATTATCTGTATAAGAATCTTGGGGAAGAGTATGGGGTGATGTCGCTGCCTAAGTTCGGCGATGTATATAAGACTGCTATTTACAGCCATACCTTCGTACTTCCGAACAATGAACAGAGAAGCCAGGAGAAGACGAAGGCGACTCTGGAATTCGTAAAATGGTTCTGTGAAAACAGTGATCAGTGGGCGGAAGCCGGTTCTGTACCTGCTTATGTACCGGCTCAGGATACGGAATTATTTAACAGCTATCCTATGCATCCGTATTTCAAGGACGCTGTGGCGTATGCTACTCCGTTTACCGGTACTGCGCCTTTTGCACTGAAAGGATCGGCAGAGATCAATGAACCGCTTGGAAAGCTCTCAAGGGCGGAGACTACTCCGGAACAGTGCTTCGATGAGGTGACCCAGAGACTAAGTACGTCGTTTAACTGATAAAATCATGGGAAATTTGGGTGAAATGAGAGAGGCATAAGATGAAGAAAAAAATAAAAAGATTTGAGGGATTCCTGTATCTGGTTCCGTTTCTGTGTTTTTATCTTGTATTTACATTTGGGATGTTGATCCTGACAGGAGTCTTAAGCTTTACGAACTATAAGATCTTGGGAGATGCATCTTTTGTGGGAACGAGTAATTACAGCCGTCTGTTTACGGATCCTACCTTCTGGCAGGCGCTTGGGAATACTACGCTGTTCGTAGCCGTGTCGACGCCTGTGTTGGTTGGAGTCCCGTTTCTGCTGGCGCTTCTCATAGAACATCCAAGGCTTCCGTTCAGGGGATTCTTCAGGACAAGTTTTTTTGCGCCGCAGGTTATGGCAGTATCTATGGTAGCATATATCTTTCTCTATATGTTCCAGCCTTATACGGGGCTTGTGAACAATATATGGAAGACCCTCGGGCTCCTGAGTGAGAAAGGTGAGATATACTGGCTGATGAACCCGGTGCTGGTGTGGGTCGTCATCGTATTGGAGACTCTGTGGTGGACGGGTGGATTTAACATGATACTTTATACCGCGGGCATGCAGGAGATTCCGGAGGAGTATTATGAATGTGCCGCTCTGGACGGGATCACCTACTGGCAGCAGGTGCGTTATATCACACTTCCGTTGCTGGCGAGAGTACACATTACCGTACTTTTTCTGCAGCTTGTGGCTTCTTTCAAGGTATTCGGGCAGGTCTTCCTGCTCACAGGAGGCGATCCTGCCGGCTCCACAAGGACTTATATCCAGTACTTGTATGAGCAGGGATTCAGGGTCTTCGAGATCGGCAGGGCGTCTGCGGCGTCAATATTCCTGATGGTCGTTATATTGGCGGTATCGGGGGTTCAGTTTACCGTATCCTCCAGAGTTGCCAGGAATGTGATCGATTAGAGGGGAGGAGAGTATGAAAGGAAAGAAAATCTCACGGATCATAGTAACAGTTATTGCGCTGTGTGCGGCAGGCGTCTGGTGGGTTCCTATGGTATGGTCACTCATTGTCGCGTTAAAACCATTGAATTCTGTTGTCACGGACATGAGCACATGGTTACAGCCGCCATTTACGCTGGATAACTTTCGTTATGTATTCAACAATGAGCAATCCGATATCTTCCGGTGGCTTCTGAATAGTTTCCTGGTGTCCAGCATAGTGACTTTCGGCGGGGCGATGCTGTCCATGATGGCGGCTTACGCATTCTCCAAGTTCGATTTTCCGGGCAGGAGGATCTGGTTCTGGATCGTTATGGCGGGAATGATGATTCCCGTACACAGCCTGATGATTCCCATGTATCTTCTGTTCCGGCAGATGGGACTTCTGAATACATATGCGTCGCTGATCCTGCCGGGGCTTGGATCGTCCTTCGGAGTGATCTTGTTAAAGCAATTCATGGACGGACTTCCGACGGCGCTTTTTGAGGCGGCGAAGATCGACGGGGCGAATTCCTTCAGGATCTTAAGGAGCATTATATTTCCGCTTATGAAGCCCGCCCTCGCTTCGCTCATGATCTTTACTTTTTTGCAGCAATGGAATGATTTTGTATGGCCTTTCATCGCGATCACCAATGAGAAGATCATGACCGTACCCGTAGGGATCGTATTCTTCCGCGGGCAGTCGGATATGAGTATGGCGTATTCGATGGCGGCGACCGTGGTAGCGGTGCTTCCGGTGCTCGTTCTGTTTTTCCTGTTTCAGAAACAGATCGTTAAAGGCGTGGCTCTCAGCGGGATCAAGGAATAAGCGGTCAGCGGTTCTTCTTCTCCTGGAAAGGGGTGTGCCCATAGTATTTCCGGTAAGCGCTGCTGAAATAGTTGGCGTCGGTGAATCCGCATTGTTCGGCGGCCTCATAGATCTTGAGGTCTGTCGTGGAGAGAAGCGTGCGGGCATGCTCCATTCGGAGCCTTTTCAGAAAATCCCAGAGCCCTTCCTGATATTCCTGGCGGAATCCGCGGCATAAAGCATATTTGCTGATGAAAAATTTTTTAGACAAGTGTTCCAGGCTTATGTTTTCGGCAAAATTCTGCTCCAGGTAGCTGCGGACATTCTGCAGCGGAGTCTTCTCGGCGACGCCGGACGCGGAGCTGAAGAAGCGCTGTATAAGCGTATTCTCCATCAGGGTACGGAGCTCGTCCGCGGACCTGCATTCCTTCATCTCACGGTGCATCCGGTATTCGATCTCAGAATCTTGGTTCAGGATTACGGAGATATTGTAATATAAGATGTTAAAGCAGATGTCGGTAAGTTCGTCAAAATCAATCCTGTTCTGAGTAAAGAACTCAAACATCTGATCCAGTATGCCGGGGATCTGGTTTTTCCCGTTCGCATTGGTCAGGCAGGAATAGAGGAGCTTGCGGTAGCGGAGAAGTATGGACTGGAAATCATCCGCCGGTTGGTGCTCCTGGTACGCGAAAAAGCCGGAGCCGGAATAAAATTCATCGCGGAGCGCCCTGCGGCACTGCATCAGTGATTCTGTAAGGAAAGCGATGTCTTTTCCTGTGCGGCTGACGGAGAACTTAAGATTGGAATCTGCCATGAGCTGGCATAGTTCCTTGTACTGCTCTCTGACGGAGGCAAGAGTCTGCTGATAATCGTTCTCGGTGACAGGATAGAGGATAAATAATTCCGTATCGTTCAAGGGGATGATGTATTTATAGTATTCCTGCAGATATTCACGAAACTTAAGGGCTACATCTGGCGCGGCGCCGCAGGGGAGTACGCAGAGAATACCGAGGAAGCTCTGGATACCCAGGCGGCGAAGCGGGTCCGGGATCTCATAATTGTCAAAGGTATTGCCGCTTAAGAGTTTATAGAGGAAGGTTGTATAGCGTTCCATCTGCATATTTACAGCCCGGCTTAGGATCTGCGTCAGCCTGCCGGAATCAATGGGTTTTAACTCATAGTCAAAAGCGCCCAGTTTCAACGCTTCTTTTGCATAGATGAAGTCACTGTAAGCGCTTAAGATAATAGTGGTTGTATTAAGTTTCAGAAGAGACATCTCTTTGAGGATGTCGATCCCGGTCATCTTAGGCATGCGGATGTCTAAGAGAAGCAGGTCGGGGCGTTTCGTTTTCAGAAGTTCCAGGCAATGCTCTCCGTTGTGGGCATGCAGGATCTTGTCAACATTAAAAATTTTCCAGTTGATGGATTTTTCCAAAAAAGTATGGACGGAATTTTGATCATCACAAAATAATGCAATCACGATTTTCTCCTTAATAGATATGAATACCTTGTATGAAATTACTATAAAGAATTTTATACCATTATAAAGGAAAATACAATAGCGGAAGGAGTTGAAAATATTGGAAAAGAGAAAAATGTCAGTCAGGATCGGCTTCATGCCGACGAGAAGAAATATGTATGGGGATAAGGCGTTTCAGCCCGCCTCGGCGAAAGCGATCAAGGAAGAAGTGGAGAAATGGCTGAAAAATAAAGGGATCAGTTATGTGAACCTGGATTTCCTGAATGACGAAGGTTTGCTGTATCATCCGGGGGATGTGGATACGGTATACAAATATTTTGTGAAGAAGGATGTGGACGCAGTCTTTTGTCCGCATTGTAATTTTGGAGCCGAGGACGCGGTGGCAAAAGTGGCGGCGAGATTGAATAAACCGATCTTGCTGTGGGGACCCAGAGAAGATGTGCCTGATCCGGAAGGATATCGGTATAGAGACAGCCAGTGCGGACTATTCGCGAGTACCAAAGTATTGCAGCGTATGGGAACGCCCTTTAGCTATATTATCAACTGCCGGCTTGAGGATCCTGTGTTTGAAAGGCTGTTTGATAATTTTATATCTGCGGCAAGGGTGGTGAAGTATTTCTTCCGGATGAGGATCGGGCAGATCAGTCTGCGTCCGGACGCCTTCTGGTCAGTAAAGTGCAATGAAGGGGAGCTTCTGGAACGGTATGGGATGGATCTGGTGCCTCTGACATTGACGGAACTGAAAAAGAGATACGAGCGCACTCTGGATATGAAGATGAAGCAGGTGCAGGAACGCGCCGAGATGACTTATGAGAAGATGCATGCCATTCATTTTCCGAAAGAGAAGCTGGTGAATGTGGCGGGACTGGTCATGACCCTGATGGACTGGGCGGATGAACAGAATCTTACGGCGGCTGCAACACAGTGCTGGGGTCCTATGTTCGAAACAGTGGGAGTATCTCCGTGTTTTGCGCTGTCGGAATTGAGCGGTCTTGGATTCCCTGTGATCTGCGAGGCGGACATCCATGGGGCGGTGAGCGCGGTCATGGCGCAGGCGGCGGGGGAAGGTTCCCCTATCTTCCTGGCAGATGTGACAGCGCGCCATCCGGAGAATGACAATGCAGAATTATTCTGGCACTGCGGTGTATTCCCGAAAGAGCTGGCAAGAGAGGATAAGCCTTTGGAGCTGAATATCCATTATAACAGGAAAGCGCCGGTAGTGGGGAGCTGGGAATTGAAGGGCGGAGATATCTCCATCGTCCGGTTTGACGGAGTACAGGGGCAGTATTCCTTGCTTATGGGACAGGGAAAAGGCACAAAAGGTCCCTATAACCACGGTACATATGTGTGGATCGAATTCAAGGACTGGTGTAAATGGGAGCATAAGTTTATCTACGGTCCTTATATACATCACTGTGTCGGAATACATGAGAAGATCACACCGGCGCTTTATGAAGCTTGCCGTTATATTCCGGGGCTTTTGCCGGATCCGGTAGAGCCGGAGCGGGAGAAGATAGAAGAATATCTGCGGGGATGTATGCCGGAGGATCTCTAAGAAGGAAAGGAGTGGATGGTATGAGACGGAAAGATGTCATTGCCAATCTTTTGGCGGCAAGCCAGAAAGGGTATGCGGTTCCTCATTTTAATTTTGCAAGTTTTTTTGAACTGGAGGCTATTATGGAGGCGGCGGCAGAGCTTGAGGCTCCCGTGTTCGCCGCGTCTCTGCCCAAGGTTACGGAGACATATGGACCGGCGGTGTTAAGGGCGGCGGCAGATGAACTGAAAAGGCGCACCGGCGCCAGGGTATATCTGCATCTGGATCACAGCCGCAGTGTAACCCTGTGTAAAGAGGCAGTGGATGCAGGATATGATTCGGTGATGATCGATGCTTCCAGGCTGCCTCTTGGCGAGAATATCGCCGCGATCTTTGAGGTGGCAGAATATGCCCATGCCCGTGACTGTGCGGTGGAAGGAGAAGTAGGGAAGATCAAGAGCCGGGGAGACGAGGGGGACTATCAGGGGGAAGATTGTCTTGTGCAGGCGGGAGACGCCCTGGCGGCGGCAGAAGAAAGCGGCGCGGATTATCTGGCGGTTGCCATAGGCACGGCGCATGGGTTCTATCAGGGGGAACCAAAGATCGATCTTCAGCGTCTTGAAGATGTGGCGGCAAAGGTAAAGATCCCGCTGGTACTGCATGGGGGAACCGGAGTGCCCGAGGCAGATGTGAGGGCATGCATCAAAGGCGGGATCGCGAAAGTGAATGTAGGAACGATCATCCGATATACCTATCTGAGCAGGCTCAGGGAGGAGATCGAGAGGCAGGGCGCGCTTACGCCGCCTGTCGACCTGATCTGTCCGTCTGTCACGGATTCTGTGAAGGAAGTGGTAAAAGGGTGGATCGAAGTATGTATGGCGGAGAGGAGAACGGTATGTTGATTCATGGAGAGAAGAGAGAGAGTAAGAGACGGATCGAAGTATTCAGCCCTTATAGCGGAGAGAAAGTGGGGGAAGCTGCATGGTGTGACGCCGCCGTCATCCCGGAGGTTCTTACGGCGGCAGAACAGGGCGCGAAGCAGATGAAGAAGCTGAAGGCGGACAGTAGGGCAGAGATCCTGCGGTTGACGGCACAGAGGCTTTTAGAGCAGAAGGAGACATTCGCCGCAATGCTGACGAAAGAAGTGGGGAAGGTGATCCAGGACGCCCGAAAAGAGGTGGAGCGGGCGGCGAATACGCTTAAGCTGTCGGCAGACGCAGCATGCCAGGCGTGCGGAGAGGTGATACCCATGGAAAATACCGGGAATGATCCAAGGATCGGATTCTGCAGAAGAGTTCCCGTGGGAATCGTCCTTGCGGTCACTCCGTTTAATTTTCCGCTGAATCTTGCCTGCCATAAGATAGGACCGGCGATCGCGGCAGGGAATTCGGTCATCGTGAAGCCGGCAAGTAAGACGCCGCTTACTACGATGATGCTTGGGGAGTTATTCATAACATGCGACCTTCCGGCAGACGCGCTGACTGTGGTATGTGGTCCGGGAGAAGAATTGGGGAATGCGCTGGTGGAAGACCGCCGGATACGCAAGATATCCTTCACGGGTTCTTACCAGGCGGGGGATATGATCTGCCGGAGGGCAGGGATGAAAAAGGTTACCATGGAACTTGGATCTACGGGAGCTGTCGTCGTCTCCGCAAAGACGGATGTGAAGCAGGCGGCAAGGAAGCTCTGCCTTGCCGGATTTGCGAACGCGGGACAGGTATGCATCTCTGTCCAGCGGGTCTATGTCCATGAGAGCCGGAAGGAAGAATTGCTCCGTGAGATGAAGGCGTGTGCAGAGGCGGTGGTCTTTGGAGATCCGGGGAAGGAGGATACGCAGTTAGGACCGATGATCTCCAGGGAATCTCTCGTAAAAGCATGCGAAAGGATCGAGAGGTCGTTGGATATGGGAGCAAGGCTGATCACCGGAAATATCTCCGAAGGGAATATCCTGCATCCGACAATCCTGGCGGACGCACCCTGTGACGCGCCCGTGATCCAGGAAGAGATGTTCGCGCCCGTGATCACGGTGAATGGATATGAGACGATGGAAGAGGCGGTCGATATGGTAAACGGCACGCCGTTTGGGCTGCAGGCAGGTATCCTTACGGATCGGGTGGACGAAGCATTGTTCTTTGCGGAGAATGTGGACTGCGGCGGCGTCATCATCAATGATACCTGTAATTACAGAGTAGATCAGATGCCGTACGGAGGGATGAAGCACAGCGGAATGGGAAAAGAAGGGCCGGGATACGCGATAAAAGAGATGACGGAGCTTAAGATGATTGTGATGAACGGAAGGTTACAGGGATGATTTATGAAGGAATACAAGATCGCCGTGATACCCGGAGATGGTATCGGAGCAGAAGTGACAGAACAGGGAATCCGTATCTTAAGATGCATAGAAGCGTTGGATAGCAGGATCCGTTTTACATTTCACTTTTTCCCGTGGGGATGTGAATACTATCTGAAGCATGGACGTATGATGGAAGAAAACGGGCTTCATAAACTTAAGGATTACGACGCGGTCTATCTGGGCGCCGTAGGCGATCCGAGAGTTCCGGATCACATTTCCTTGTGGGAATTGCTGCTTAAGATAAGGAAAGGTTTTGATCAGTATGTGAATCTAAGGCCTGTGAGATTGTTGAAAGGTGTGCGAGGACCGCTAAAGAACGCGGGACCTGAGTCAGTGGATATGATCGTTGTCAGGGAGAACAGTGAAGGAGAATACGCAGGAGCCGGCGAGTGGCTGTATGAAGGAGAAGAGAATGAGACTGTGCTCCAGACCGGAGTATTCTCAAGGAAAGGAACCACTCGCGTCATGCGGTATGCTTTTGAGCTGGCACGCAGGAAGAAGAAGAGCCTTACCAGTATAAGTAAAGGGAATGCGCTGAATTATTCTATGGTATTCTGGGATCGGATGTTTGAGGAAGTCAGTAAAGAATATCCGGATGTAGAGACACATTCCCTGCTGGTGGATGCGGCGAGTATGATGTTTGTCATGGAACCGGAGCGTTTCGGAATTGTAGTAACGTCGAATCTTTTCGGAGATATCCTTACGGATCTGGGAGCTGCCATATGCGGCGGAATGGGAATGGCGGCGGGAGCGAATATTAACCCTGAGAGGAAATATCCGTCCATGTTCGAACCCGTACACGGTTCGGCGCCTGATATAGCGGGAAAGGGTATCGCAAATCCATTGGCGGCGATCTGGTCGGTGAGCCAGATGCTGGATTTCTTCGGAGAAAGAGAATGGGGTGAGATTATCATCAGGGCGATAGAAGGAATGTTCGAAGAAGGAGTCGGACTTACTCCTGATATGGGAGGTACGGCGAGTACGGAACAGGTGGGAACAGATGTCATAAGACAGATAGAAAATTTTGTCAAAATTCAGAAAAAATGTTGACAAGACCGGCTGAGTTAGTGTATAGTATCAATGTTGCATATCACATGTGTGCTGCCTTGGCTCAGTCGGTAGAGCGTCGCCTTGGTAAGGCGGAGGTCGGCGGTTCGATTCCGCTAGGCAGCTTATAAGGAGCTATCCGATTCAGATAGCTCTTTTTTTCGTATAAAGCAGAACTTTGTACATTGTACCTTGAAAACATGGTATTATCATAGTATAGTTTGAAGTGAAAGGAGCATAGGAACAGGAGCACTAGGGTTTTCAGAAGTTAGGGCAGCTATTGGGGAAATACGCATATTTTATGTCAGAGAGGAGGAACTACTATGAAAGCATACAGCAGTAAGCTTCCAAAGGACTATCAGGTATCCATAAGACCGATGGGGGAGATCGCAGGGTATCTGGTGCGTCCGGGAATGTTCGATATCAACGGGGTGACGGTGCTGCCAAGCGGGGTGAATTTTACGATTCATACGCATTACGGCACTTCCTGTGAGCTGCTTCTGTTTCATAGGGGAAAGACGGAGCCCTTCGCGGTGCTTCCCTTTCCGGATGAGTACAAGATCGGGGACGTGTACTCGATGATCGTATTCGGCTTGGATATCAGCGAGTTCGAATATGCATACCGTCTGGACGGGCCATATCAGCCGGAGAAAGGGCTTCTGTTCAAGAAGGAGAATGTGATCCTGGATCCTTATGCCAGGGCGATCGCAGGCTGGCGCGGATGGGGCGACCGGAAAGTGGGCGCTTATCATGCCAGGGTGGTGGAGGATAAGTTTGAATGGGGGGACATGCCCCAATCTAATAAGGAGATGTGTGATCTGGTCATCTATGAGCTGCATGTCAGAGGCTTTACAAAGCATCCGTCGTCGGGAGTGAAGCATCGGGGGACATTTGCGGGACTGATGGAGAAGATCCCATATCTTAAGGAGCTTGGGATCAATGCGGTGGAGCTGATGCCGATCTTCGAATTCGACGAGATGCGGGATGTGCGCGAGGTGGACGGGCAGAGGCTTCTGGACTATTGGGGCTACAATCCGGTAGGGTTCTTTGCGCCGAATACCAGCTATGCTGCAACGGAGGAATTCAATCATGAGGGGAGAGAGTTAAAGGAGCTTATCAGGGCGCTCCATGACAATGGGATCGAGGTGATCCTGGACGTGGTCTTCAACCACACGGCAGAGGGGAATGAGAACGGGCCGTCTTTCTGTTTCAAAGGGATTGACAACAAGGTCTATTACATGCTGACGCCGGACGGCAATTATTATAATTTCAGCGGCTGCGGCAATACACTGAACTGCAATCACCCGATCGTGAAGCTTTTGATCCTGGAGTGTCTGCGGTACTGGACGGTCAGTTACCGGGTGGACGGATTCCGGTTTGATCTTGCAAGCATCCTGGGGAGAAATGAGGACGGTTCGCCTATGAATAATCCGCCTCTTCTTCGCAGCCTTTCTTATGATCCGGTCTTAAGCAATATTAAGCTGATCGCCGAGGCGTGGGACGCGGGCGGAATGTACCAGGTAGGGAGCTTCCCGGCAAGCCGGCGGTGGGCGGAATGGAACGGAAGATACAGGGATTCTGTCAGAAGCTTTTTGAAAGGAGAATACTGGGAATCCAAGGGTGCAGCGTGGAGCATCTCCGGATCCGGGGATATCTATGGAGGTGTGTTCCCGAATGATTCCAAGAGTTATGCCGGGTACAACTCCTGCGTGAATTTCCTGACCTGTCATGACGGCTTTACGCTTTATGACTTGTATTCTTATAATGAGAAGCATAACGAGAAGAACGGCTGGGATAATAAGGACGGATCGGATGATAACCGGAGCTGGAACTGCGGGGCAGAAGGAGAGACGGACGATCCGGAGGTGCTTCGGCTCCGCTACCGGATGATCCGCAATGCCTGCGCCGTGCTCATGTGCAGCAGGGGGACGCCCATGTTCTTCGCCGGAGATGAATTTGGCAATACCCAGCATGGCAATAATAATTGCTATTGCCAGGATAATGAGACTTCCTGGCTTGACTGGGGATTGCTTGAGAAGAATCGGGAGTTGTTCGAATTCTTTCGGTTCATGATCCGGTATCGGAGCAAGCACCCGATCATTTGCAAGAAGATGCCGGATGCGGTCTGCGGTATGGAACCGCTCCGTGCCCATGATACCAATGCGGATAAGATGACCCTGCCAAAAGATGCAAGGACATTTTCCATAAGCTTTGCCGGATATGACAGGGAAAAGGGGAAGGATGATCTGGTGTATGTGTCGGTGAACGCCTATTGGGAGGACGTGAGGATCACGCTGCCTCATTTTGAGAATATGGTGGGCTGGTATCTGAGTGTCAATACGTACGGGGACGGAGAAGGACGTTATTGCTATGAAGAGGGAGAAGAAGTGCGGATAGACAGAGAGTTCATCCTGCGCCCGCGGTCAGTGGCGGTATTCGCAGGTCGGTGTATGCAGCAGTCATCTGATTTGCTGCCCGCGGTATAAAGTCTGTCTTGTTTCGCCATATTTTTTATGATAAGATAAGGGACATAATGTATATAAATGCTGCGGTCTGCAGGCTTGCAGGCCGCAGCATATGAGTATTTAGAAGGAGGAGTTATGTTATATGGGAGAAGAAGTGGTTTCCAGAAATTTTATCGAGCAGGAAATAGATAAGGATCTTGCAGAGGGCGTTTATTCGGAGGTATGTACCAGGTTCCCGCCGGAGCCCAACGGGTATCTTCATATCGGACATGCCAAGTCCATACTTTTGAATTCCGGGCTGGCGAAGAAGTATAACGGTACTTTCCATCTGCGGTTCGACGATACGAATCCGACAAAAGAGGACATGGAGTTCGTGGAGTCCATCAAGGAAGACGTAGAGTGGTTAGGCGCCGACTGGAAGGAACATCTGTATTTTGCGTCAGATTATTTTGAGGTAATGTATGAGTGTGCGGTGAAGCTGATCAAGAAGGGCAAGGCATTTGTCTGCGATCTGACTGCCGATGAGATCCGTGAATACCGTGGTACTCTTAAGGAACCCGGGAAGGACAGCCCGTATCGTGACCGTTCTATAGAAGAGAACTTAAGGCTTTTTGAAGAGATGAAGGACGGGAAGTACAAGGACGGGGAGAAGGTCTTACGTGCGAAGATCGACATGGCGTCCCCGAACATCAATATGCGCGATCCGGTCATCTACCGTGTGGCACATATGACGCACCACAATACGGGGGACAGATGGTGCATCTATCCTATGTATGATTTTGCGCACCCGATCGAAGACGCGGTGGAGAAGATCACCCATTCCATCTGTACTCTGGAATTCGAGGATCACAGGCCGCTCTATGACTGGGTGGTGAAGGAATGCGAGTTCGATCCGGCGCCGC
>OFFP01000718.1_pt1 | contig 26122 bp, 33 predicted proteins | sample 1521431 | NCBI WGS metagenome assembly OFFP01 (sample SAMEA3504104, study PRJEB24116) | mouse gut metagenome | biome: mouse gut; feature: mouse-associated habitat; material: faeces | place: Denmark | collected 2011
ACGGCTTTGTGAAGAAGATTTCCGAGTACATCTCCAAGAAGGTGGCGGACAAGCTGTCCGGCATGTGCAAGACGGAGAAGGAGGAGTACGACAAATACTGGGACGACATCAGCCCCTTCATCAAGTTCGGCTGCCTGAAGGACGACAAGTTCTGCGAGAGGATGAACGACTACATCCTGTTCAAGAACCTGGAGGGCAAGTACCTGACCCTGCCGGAGTGCCTGGAGGTGAAGCCTACCGATACCGCTGACGGCGAGGACGCAGAGAAGGACGCGGCGGAAAACGGCGAAGAGAAAGAGGCCGGCAGCGCGGTGGACGAGAACGGCGAGAAGGTGGAGGCCGAGGTGGTCACCGATGAGGAGGACTCTGAGGATTCCGAAGCGAAAGACGGCGAAGGCGCTGAGAAGAAGGACAAGATTATCTATTACGTCACCGACGAGCAGCAGCAGGGCCAGTATATCAAGATGTTCAGGGACAACGGCATGGATGCCGTCATCCTGACACACAATATCGACCAGCCCTTCATCCAGCAGTTGGAGTCCAAGAATGAGGGCGTGAAGTTCCAGAGGATCGATGCGGATGTGACGGACGCGCTGAAGAGCGAGACGGACGAAGAGGAAGCCAAGGCCCTGGAGGAAGAGGCCAAGGCCCTGGGCGAGATCATGAAGAAGGCCCTGGAGAATGATAAGCTGACAGTCAAGGTGGAGAAGCTCAAGGACGAGAAGATTTCCTCCGTGCTTACCCTGTCCGAGGAGAGCAGGCGCATGCAGGACATGATGAAGATGTACTCCATGCCCGGCATGGACATGGGCGGCTTCGGCGGCGAGGGCGAGACCCTTATCCTCAATGCCAACCATCCTTTGGTCAAGTATGTGAACGAGAACCAGGAGGGCGAGAACGTGGGGATGATTTGCGAGCAGCTCTACGACCTGGCGAAAATCCAGCATGCTCCGCTGTCGCCTGAGGCTATGACCAAGTTCATCGCCAGGAGCAATGAGATCATGATGGTGCTTGCGAAATAATTGACTGGATCCAGAGTTGCTCATTCAATGGAATATGAGTGCAGATAGACGTTCATAAAGGCGTCCCGGTCTTTGGATGGCCGGAAATAGTAGAATGGGCATGTACCGTGGGGTGCATGCCCATTTTTGTTGATGGAAAATTCCTTTATGACGGGAACCACATAGATTTGATATTCCATGGGTATTGCAGTATAATAAAAGAAAAAGTGGAATAGAGGGGGTAGATATGATAAGGCTGTACAGGGATAAAGCTAAGTTTGATAGAGAGAGCATCTTATTAGATAATGAGTCCTTTTTTATAAATAATGTATCAGCTAAATGTTTAGGAGATGCTTCATTAAGGGTAATGAATAAAATAGATGGAGCGTCGTTGCTGGATGCGAATACGGGCACAATACAGACACCTTATGGGGTAACAGACATCAACTATTTATCGACAGGCTGCAAGACTGTATTGAACTATATATTTATAAAAGAGAACAGGGAAAGGTATAAAGATGTGCTGGCGATAGATGCAACAGAGTGTGGATGGAACTCGTTGGAAGAACTGTTCCGTGCCATAGAGGAGGGCGGATATGACATAGGAGTGATATTAGAGCATAGAAATAAGCTGTTAAAATGTTCAAAAAGGACATACAAGGTAGACGATTGTCAGGTGATAGATTCGTTATTTAAATTCTGATTACCGGGGGTAAAAATGAAGAAAGTATATGATTGGGAGACAAACAGGATAGAATTTGATGATAAAGACGGAAACATATACAACTTGCAGTTGAGGGGGAATGTCAATATAGTAGTTGGGGATAGTGCATCTGGAAAAACATTGCTATGTAATAAAATAATGAATATAGCCAGAGACAAAAATATAGTAGCCAGAAAGTATAGCGCGGATGGCATGTTTGTAGTAAACGAAGACAATGTCGATAAGCTAAAAGAGAATAATCATACCCTTATACTGATAGACAGGGCAGAACAGATACTGGATGACGATTTAGTAGACTATATAAATAGAGATATAAGCAACAGATACTTGATATTTACACGGAAGTCGCTGGGCATAGAGATAACGCCAAACCATGTTGCGGAGATGAGAGAGCATGACAGAGAGTTCAGGCTTGAATATAGATATAACGTAGGAGGATGGTGCTAGTGTTTTATATAGTGACTGAGGATAAAAATTCTGCCCGCGATTTCTGGGAAGCCGCCGTATCGGTTCATCGGAGCCCCGGAACATATATGATGGTTCCATTGATTCATAATGAAGGCGGCAATACTACTTTATTGCGCCAAGTTCAGAATTTATCCGATACACTAATGTCCGGAGATGAACTGCTTGTAGTATTTGATTATGTAAAAATAACGAAAGATTTTAATCCATATGATTTAGTGGCAAATACGGAAAGCTTGTGTGCAAAATTAGGTGTGAAATTCTATTATACGAAGTATTATTGTTTTGAAGAAGTGTTGTTATCTTATGAGTATATATCTGATATATCCAATACAAGACATAGGGATGTATTAGAATATGTAAACAATTGCATAAATGCTAATATAGAGTATTTTGATACGATGAATATGGATAAAAGGGTTAAAGGATTTATCGCTGAAGTGGGACATCATATACCAAACAAGGAGCATTTTGCAAATGAACTGTTAGTAGAGGCAACAAAATGTATAAATGGGCATTTCAGGTTGACGAAGAGGAACAATTTTCTGCATAGCAGCGGGGAATGCTGGATAGACGACTGTGAAGGCATAAGGAATAAAATGAATGAACATCAAGCAGTAAGTGAATGTGGCAAATGTAGTTATGCATGTAAAAATTGTACTGATGAGTGTAAAATAAGGCATTTAGAGAGGCATTCATTGCTTCAGAATTGGGATTAAGATGATGAAAGCAGCCAGGCAGCAAAAGGAGAAGGGGAAACTTCTCCTTTTTTGATAGAAAAAACAGTAGATAGAATTCCTTTTATTCTTGACAGGAGACGTCTAATGTGTTAGACTCAAATCAGTCTAATACATTAGTCTTGAAAGGAGAGATTCTATGGAGATACCGAAAGTATTCGAGAGCGAGTACCGTTTCTGCCTGATTCTATGGGAGAACGAGCCGATCAACAGCACGAAGCTGGCGAAATTATGCAACGAAAAGCTGGGCTGGAGCCGCACCACCACCTACACCGTCATCCGGCGGCTGTCTGACAGGGGCGTGGTCAAGAACGAGAATGCGGTGGTGACGTCTTTGGTCTCCAAGGACCAGGTGCAGGCGGCGGAGATCGACGAGCTGGTGGAGAAGACGTTCCAGGGCTCCATCCCCGCTTTCATCGCCGCCTTTACGAAGCGGAAGAAACTGTCAGGGGAAGAGGTGGAGGAGATCCGCCGGATGCTGGACCGGTATGAGGATGGGGAGGATCCGGAGGGACAGGCGCTGTCAGAGCAGTAGGAGGGACGCGTATGGAACATATTTTTGTAGAGATACTGAACAGGAGCATAGCGGCGGGATGGGTGATCCTTGCGGTAGCTGCGCTGCGCCTGCTGCTTCGGAGAGCGCCGAAATGGACGAGCTGCCTGCTGTGGGCGCTGGTGGCGGTGCGGCTGGTCTGCCCGTTTTCGATGGAGAGCGCATTCAGCCTGATTCCCAGCAGGGAGACGGTGCATGGCGGCATGGACGGTCCGGAGGGAAAATTTGTGGACAGCGGCATCCGGTTCCTGGATGATGCCGTGAATCCGGCGCTTCGCCGTTCCTTTGATTCCGCCGCCGTATCGGGCGCGGGGTTGGACGGCACTGCTGGCACAGACGCAGGTGCTGGTACAGACGCAGGTGCTGGCTCTGGCACAGGGGCTGATACAGGCGCGCATACAGGCGTGAACCCGGCGGAGCGCGTCCTTTTTGTCGGCGGTATCATATGGGCCGCGGGCATGGGGATTTTGGTGCTGCATTCACTGGTCAGCTACATCCGGCTATGGCGCAGGGTGCGGACGGCGGTGCGGCTGGAGGAATCCGTATATGAGAGCGAGTTCACGGACACGCCTTTTGTGCTGGGCATAGTGAGGCCCCGCATCTATCTGCCCGCCCATATGCCGGAGGAAATGCGCGTCCCGGTGCTGGCCCATGAACGGGCCCACCTGAGGCGGCTGGACAATCTGTGGAAGATGGTGGGGTATGGGCTGCTATGCGCCTACTGGTTCCATCCGCTGGTCTGGGCGGCGTATTCCCTGTTCTGCAGGGATTTGGAGCTGGCCTGTGACGAAAGCGTCCTGGCACGTCTGGGAGAGGCAGAGCGGCTGCCCTACGGGCAGACCCTTCTCTCCCTCATTCCTGTGGGGAGGGCAGGGAATCCTATGCTGACAGCCACCACCATGGCGGCAGGGAAAAAGCAGTTGAAGGACCGCTTCAGCCGAATTGCCCGAAAGCCCAGGCAGTTCGCTGCCGCCGTGCTGGCAGCTCTCCTGCTGGCAGGTCTGGTCACCGCCTGCTCCTTCCGGGAGCAAAGCCGGTGCGCCCGGGTCTGGGGAAAGTCCGGATAATTCCCCGGCAGGCTCCACCCAGCCTGCGCCCGAGGAGGGTGTCTTGCGCGCACTTACCGGGGAGGAGCTTCGTTTTTTCAACGAGGATTTCTTCAACGGTGGAGGGGCTGTGGACGAGTATGGCTATCCGATTTACAGTATCCTCAACCAATTTGCAAACCCCACTAACCTTTACAGCGGGGCGGAGGATATTGACCTCTACCAGCTTTTCTATTGTGAGTCCGAGGAGATGAGCGACGCAGACTTCCAGGCTGCCTTCGACGTAGGATCGATAGCGGAGATGAACTGCCCCGGGTATAAGCTGACGGTTGACGGGATGAACGCCCTGCTGGCAGCACACACCGGCCTTGAATTGGAGCAGACCAACAAGGTGGGGTTGAATGGGTTTACCTACCTGGAGGAGTACGCTGCCTACTATTGGATGCACGGGGACACCAACTATCCCGGCGAGCTTTTCTTCATACCATTGCTTCAGCGTTTCCTGATTTTCATATTCCCAATCGCAGTTCCACATGGAATATTCCCTTCTTTCCATAGGTCAAGGCGGGCCAAGTATACCTGACCCGCCCATTCCGTTTTTATACGGTTTCTGCTTCCTGCTTCTGCCGATACCGCATTTTGCTGTGCGCTTTCCTCTGGCAAGCCTCACAGCAGTATTTCACATCGTTCCTGGTCGTGGTGAACGCTTTCCCGCAGTTTCCGCAGACACATTCACGCATCCTGCCTGCCGCTGCCTCCTGCCGGTAGAATTTCGCCCGGCAGTTCGGGCCGCAGAACAGAGTATTCGACCGCGTGGATTCAAATTCTTCCCCACAGCATTTGCAGATCAGCTTGAACGGCTGGCCGACAGCGTGTTCGCCGGCCTTGATCTTCTGATAGCGTTCCCGGCTCTTGACCCGATGCCTGTGCAGGGAAGCCTGCCGCTTTTCTTCCTCCGGCGTCAGTTCCGGGGCCGGGAGTTCAAACCGCCCGATGAATTTCAGATAGATGTCCACTTGCTGCGTCCGGTCACCGTCAATCTTTTCCGGGGCATGGACGATGATTTTATCAATAAATTCGTTAATCATAGGAGTGGTCAGTTCCGAAAAATCCGTGTACTTCTTCGCCAGGGCGAGGAACCGTTCCACATTGGCGGTGTCCTGCTCGAAGCTGTCCAACGCCGATTCCGCCTCCATGACGGACTGCCGGAGCGCAGTCTGTTCCTGTTCATACCCGGCAAGCAAAGTATCAAAGCGTTCCTCGCCGATGCGCCCAACCGCATAGGATTCGTACAGCTTCTTGATGATGGTGTCCAGTTCCTCACACCGCCGCTTGTCCTTGTTCAGCTTGCGTTTCAGTTCCTTTGCCGCCTGCGCCTGCCGGACTTCGGACGCCGCCCGTACCTTCTGGATAAACTCGGCCTCGTTGGAAATGGCGTAGGCACTGGCGTAACGGATGGTCTCCAGAATCAGTGTCCGCAGAGCCTTGGTGGAGATGTGGTGATTACTGCAAGCACTGTCGTGAGATTGCCGGGCCAGCGTGTAGGTGGAGCAGTCGAACCAGTCCGACGGGTAGGGCTTGGCAGCGTTTCCTCTCGACCGATGGTTATACAGCTTTGCGCCACAGTCGGCGCAGTAGAGAAGCCCGGTCAGGGGATTGGCCTCGCCAATGGTGTCGTGGCGGCGGGGTGTCTTTCTCAGCTTCTGGGCAAGTTCCCAAGTCTCCTTATCCACGATGGCCTCGTGGGTGTTCTCAAAAATCAGCCAGTCCTCCGGCGAGTGGACAACAGCCCGCTTGTCCTTGTAGGATTCCTTGTGAGAGCGGAAGTTGACCGTATGCCCCATATACTCCGGCTTGGAGAGAATCTGCCCCACCGCGAAGCCGTTCCAGCTATAAGGCCGGGGGATGTCCTCTCTGCTTTTCCAAACGCCCCGCCCCTGCCTTGCAAAGTATGCGGCAGGCGTCTCGACCTTCGCCTCGCAGAGCATCGTGGCGATCTCATAGGGGCCGTGGCCCTCAATGGTAAGCTGGAAGATACGCCGCACGACCGCTGCCGCTTCCTCGTCGATTAGCCAGTGGTATTTGTCGTTGGGGTCTTTCCGGTAGCCGTAGATGGCGCAGTTGGTGGTGGGCTTGCCGGACTCGCCCTTGACCCGGATAGCGGTTCGCTGCTTGCGGCTCAGGTCCCGCAGATACCATTCCGACATGATGTTGACGAACGGCGCAAACTCGCTGGAACTGGGGTCGGCACTATCAATGCTGTTGCCGATGGCGATGAAGCGCACCCCAAATTTGAGAAAGAGAACCTCCGTGTAAAATCCTGTCTGAAGGTAATCTCTGCCGATTCTGCTCATGTCCTTGGTGAGTACCAGAGCCACTTTCCCGGCCTCGATGTCGGCCCCCATATCCCGGCCAGCTCTCTCGGCAGCTCCCATGCTGTCGATGCTCTGCTCCAGGCGGATGATAAGGTCATCCAGTTTGTCGATGCTTTCATCCAGGCCAAAGTCGAGGCCGAACGTCATTTCTCGGCTGTCAGCCATTACGGTGTCACCTCCTTATGCACAAAAAGAGGGGGGCAGGCTCTCAGCCTTGCCCCCCACCCTTTGCGGGTTTCCACTCAGTGTTGAAAAGGATTTTCGCCTCGACAGCCTCCCGGAACTCCCCGAGGTCCATCCCTCTGAGGTCAGAGTACGACAGACCGGGGCCGGTGAAGACCATCAGCCAAAATTCCTTGTTGCGCTTGGCCCTTTTCAGGGCCAGCTCGACCGATTGCTCAGTTGCGAAGAAACTGCTCGATGGCCTTGATAAGTTTCTCCGGGGTCTTCACGTCCTCCTTCTCGTCGAAGTAGGACATCCCCCCGGTGGCAACCTCAGCCGGAGCGATGACCACATTCTTGAACATGGTGTCCAGATACCTTACGGTGTCCCGGCCCTTCCCGCCGGTCATCCCGCAGTCGTCATTGGTCTGGAAATACCAGGACGGGGACACGCTCTGAAGGGTGTATTCCTGCCCCTCGACGGTTACCTTCGTCTGCTTTGCCATATACTTCCGATAGCCCCTTTCAGTCAGTGATTTTGGTTTTCTCGGCCACGCCATGATGCCGCCTTACCGCAGCACCATAAACGGGACGTAGATGTTGATGGTGACGGTCCCCTGCTCCTTGGTCCGGGCGGCGTCGGGCATCTTCAGCACCCGGCAGTTGTCGCAGGACATCACAAAGGCGTCGTTGTCGTTCACGTCCTGCACAGACACCGTGACCATTTTCCGCTTGGCCTCCAGGCCCCGCAGATAGGACAGGCTGGCGGACGTGGACATCAGGGTGATGGCGACGGTCCCCGTCTCGTCGGCGTTCTCAGAGTAGGCCACGTCGCCCTTGGCGCCCACGGCAGGGGTCACGCTGTCGCTGTTCCTCGTCAGGGTCACAACACCGTCGGAGGCAAAGCCGGTGATGACCCGGCCATCCACGATGACGTTGACCTTCTGAGGGTCATAGGTGGTGACAGTCTTGTTGCTCATAGCTCGTTTGTCCTCCTTTCAGCTCAGGCGCTCAGGGTGGCCCGCAGCACACCCTTGACCTTGACGGAATGGACGGCCCCCTCCAGCAGGGCCTCCCATGCGATGTCGGGCATCTGGCGGGACCGGGCCTGCTCGTCGGTGGCCTCAGACCGCTTGGGGACATCCACGTTATACACTCCCTGGCGGCTCTCGGGGTCCCTGGCGATGATGCCCAGGTCCACAGCCCGGTTGAGGGCCTTATACACTCCATCGGCAACGATGGAGAAGCCCTCGTCCGTATAGCCGATGGTGGCATTGTTCAGGAAGATGTCGTACAGGTTATCCCGCATGGTCTTGGCGATGTAGTCGGCCCCAATCTGTACGTCGATGAACTCCCCGTCCAGGCAGGACCCGTTCTTGACGTACTCCCGCTTATACTCCACGGTGAGGAAATTGACATACTGCTCGGCCAGGGCGTCCCGCTCGGCGGCGGTCAGGTCAGGGACAGAGATGCCCTGGGGCCGCTTGAACTTCCAGGTAACGCTCTGGGGGTAGAACGGCCCCACGTTCCCCAGGTAGGCGGCGTCCGCCCATTCGGTCTGGAGCTTGTCCTGGTCAGCATAGACAACGATGGCCCTGGCGTTGCTGGGGTTCCCCTCCTTCTTGGAGGTCTGCCCGAAGTACAGCTTCCGATGGTCCTCGATGCCGGCCCCCAGCTCCGCCTCGGTAGGCTCCGAAGCCTCCGCCCAGGCTGCCAGGGCCTCCACAGCCTCCGGGGAGGTCTGGTCGGTCAGCAGGATATACCAATCGTCGTCTTTCTCCCGGATTTCCTCCACAGCGGCCACAAGAGCGGTGGCCTTGGCCTTCTCGTCGTCCCCGACAGGGGCCTCGATACCAGCGATGCGGACCTTGCGGATAAGCGTGGTGGCAAGGGTCGTCTTACCCTGGTTGAACATGGCCGCCGCCATCGCCGCCACCTTCTTGCCGGGGTAGTCAGTGTTGATGACGGTCAGGTCCCGGTACGTCTTCATATCCTTCTTGCCCTCGGTGGACAGCAGCAGGATGTCCAGGGTTTCGACGCCCTTGGGCTTTGCGTCGATGTCAACGACGACAATTACGTCATTCGGCATGAATTTGTTCCTCCTTCTTGGTTTGTTTTGTCACGGCACCATCAATCGTGGTGACCTTCTCAGCATCAGTGCGGACATACCGCAAGCGGACATCAAAGCCAAAGCGACGGCCCATCTCGTCCAGCTCCAGAGCGTCACGGGGGGCGGCGTTCGTCACCTCCACGACGACGAAGCCCGCCTTCTGGATGGAATACCTCCCCCCATGCAGGAAGAAGCCCTGGGCCTTCCCCGCAAGCTCCTGGGCCTCGTCAGCCCCCAGAACGTAGAAGGGTGTCCCATCCTCTCCCACTCCAGACCTATTGATGCTGCAAGCAGTAAACGACAGCGTGGCGGTGGGCTGCTCGGTCCTCACCGACAGCGCATAGCCTTCCCCCGCATCCTCCGTAGAGAAGTGGCCCAGGCTACCGTCCGGCGTGTAGTCGGACAGGATTTCCCAAACGATGTACGGGGGTTCTTCCTCCGGCTGGACCTGGTTCGCCAGCAGGACAGGGCGGCCCACATACTCGGACAGCGCAAGCACAAGGGCGTTGCGCTTCTCCACAAACGTCATTTCGGGGCCGCCCCCTTCCTCGCCTCCACGAGATACCGTTTCATCGGGTGGATGCTGTTGTGGCCCAGCTCTTGGGTGACGGTGTAGGTCACACCCGTATCGGGGTCAAGCACCTGTCCCCCCACGCTCAGGGCATAGCCGTTTGTGTAAATCTTCTCGCTGTGGTCGGTCACGGTCCCCGCCAGCTCCCGCCGGAGGTCCTTGTCACTGACCGGCAGGACAGCCCCCTTGAAGGGGGTCCTGGAGGGCATACCCGGCACCCATTGGCCGCCCTTGGTCTGGTCATATCCCCCGGCGGCCTTCAGCTCGTACATGGTGTGCAGCAGCCCCCTGGGAATGGTCGGCTGTGCCATTTTCGTGAAGTTCATTCCAGGCCCTCGACTTTCCATGTGATAGAATTGAACATCCGTTTCGTCACGGTCAGCGGGCTATTTGCCCAGCTCGGCGCCCGCTCCTTCTGAATATCCCCCTTGGGGGTGAAGTTCCCGCTGTCCGACATGAACTCGTGGATAAAGTCCACAGCCTTCCCGCCTATCCACTCAGCAGCCTGGGCCGCCGTCTTCCTTCCATGGATGATGGCGGCCACCTGGGATTGGCAGACCTCGGCCAGCCTTTCCCGGTTGGCATCAAAGCCCGCCCGGATGAAGGACCGCTCGGGGATGGTGACGGAGGGCAGCAGCAGGAACAGCAATTCGAGGTCGTGTTCCTCCTCGCCCCCGGCCTCCCCCTCGCCCTTCTTCTTCCGCCGCCGGCGCTTTACTCCGGGTTTCGGGATAGCGGCCAGCAGGAAGCCGTTCTCGGACCGAAAGAAGAAAAGCCCCTGGGTATCGAAGTCCCTGGGGCTTTTGTCGTAGGACAGCTTATTGATGGGGATGCACAGGTTTTTGGCGTTCTTGGCGTGGATGGTGGCCCCATACTCGTGGACACGGGCAATGGTCAGGATTTCGCTGTCAGCATCTCCCTGGATGCCGACGTGGATGGTGCAGGCTTTCAGCTTCTCCAGCTCCGCCCGTATCCTTCTCAGCTCAGGCAACACCTGGTCGTTCAGCGTCATGCCCCGTCACCACCTCGTATAATGCCCGAGGGTTTCCATCCAGGAGGCCCGAGGCTCCTTGTCAAATGTCCAGCTCACGTCAGAGACAGAGAAGGCAGCAAGGCCCTGGGACCCGTTCGTCAAGACGGAGAACTCCTGCTCGGCAATCCCCCAGACGATAGCGATGATGTCCCACGGGAGGTCGCTGGGTTCCTCCTCGGTGGCGTCCTTGGGCAGGATATACCCGGCGGTGAATTTCACCTCCAGGGACCGGCTGGGCGTCTTCACGTCGTTCGCCAGTCCGTAGCGGTAGCCCCGGAAGGGCCAGCCCTCGTCACGGTACAGGACCCCGATGTCGCCCTCCATCGTGAAGTCGTAGGTGGCAGGGTCAAAGGGGACCCCGGACGCCACGTCCTTGACGTACTCCACAGCCCGGATGGGATACTGCTGAAGGACAAGCTCCTGGGCGTCGGGGGAGGGGTAGCGGTGGACATAGGTGGCCCGCCCGAACTTCCTCCCGGTGATGGTTTCCACCCATGCGGAGGCCGAATTGATAAGCCGGATGACGTTATTCTTCACAGCGACATCGGCGTCGGCCTCGTCAATCCCCAGCCGCTCCAGAGTATCGGCCAGGGTCGTCATGGCATTGTAGGCCAGCCTCTCGGTCGGCTCGTTGCTCGGGGCCGGGGTCTGGGTCTGGGTCCCTGCATCAGGCATAGGGGCGTCGCCTCCTTTCACGGCAAACAGGGGGGAGGGCTATTCGCCCTCCCCCTCCTTCAGCTCCTTCTCGCCCTCGGAGGTCTGGGCGCTCTCGCCCTTGGCCTCCTTGGGGCCTTTCCCCTTCTTGTTAGAGGCGGGTTTGACCGCCTGGTGGGTAGGATATACTCTCGCCATCTGAAGCACCTCCTGGACGGCTCTGGGGCCGTTTAGACAGGGGCCTGGGCAGGGTCGCCCAGGACCAAAGAGCAGCCCAGGGTGGCGCCCTCAGCCACGGTAGCGGCGGCCCCGCTGACAGTCAGCTTGACGAACTGCTTGCAGCCCACCAGGTCGATATCGAAGTTGGCGATGTCGCCGGCCTTCAGGTCCTTGGCCTCGTCCCCGCCGCCCACGAACAGGCAGGCATCGGGGACGGCCTCGAAGGTCCCGGTGGAGGTATCAGCGTGGGTGACGGCCACCTTCATGTTGCCGGCGGCGGCAGCCTTCACAGCACACACGGCGGACAGGAAGCCCGCCCGGTCGATGGCCTCCCCGCTGGTGTAGGGGATGGCCTTCACGTTCTGGATAAGCTCACGTTTCATCGTTCTGTTCTCCTTCCTTCAGGCTCAAAAAGCCTTGATGTTGCTGACGTGGATGAAGCTCTCCTTGTGGCGGGCGGCGATGTCCACATACATGAGCGCACGAGTAGCCGCCAGGTTCTCCTCAAAGGCGTTGTGCTGGACCCCAGCCTCGTCCACCCAGGACCCGTCGAGGGTGGTGTACGTCTCCAGGCCCATCTGCTCACCGACCAGCAGGTCGGACCAGTTACCGAAGGCCAGCTCGGTGGTGCCGCCGTCGCTGGTGGTGATCTGATTGCTGACCAGGTAGGGGAAGCCCAGCAGCTTGCCGCCGGTCATCTCGTCCCGGTAGATGTAGGCCCCGGTGGTGGTCTTCATGTTCATGAAGAAGCCCTCCAGGACGCTGTTCATGGCCCAGCCCAGGTGGGCGTCGTCCACATTCTTCGCCAGGACCTTGGAGCGGACGAAGACAGGGAAGTCGGCGGTGATGACGCCAGCGGCGGAGGCCAGGTCGGTGTTGTTCAGCTTGGTGGCGTCCAGGTGCTCCACCTCCTTGTCGGCGAACACGCCCAGGGGCTGGAACTCCCCGCCCTTGCCGAACATAGCGCCGAAGTCGAGGCCCAGCTCCATGCGCCGGGTCAGGTCATTGGCAAAAATCTGGTCGGCGGAAAAGTCGGTGGACATCAGCAGTTCACGGGTCTGGGGGACGATAGCCTCCAGCCGCTTGGCGGACAGCTTGATGTTGCCGAAGGCGGGCTGGCTCTTGGCAATCTTCCGGCCCTCACCGCCCCACGTCGCACGAGCGCCGGAGGTCATCCGGGGGATGTTCAGGTTGCCGTTCGCCATGGGGACCTTCTGAGCGCCCAGGCCGAAGATGACCGTCTTGGCGTACAGCAGCTCCACGATGTCGGCCAGGTACACCTCGGGAATGAGGTAGCCGCCCCCGCCGGGGTTGGTGGCAGACAGGGCCTTGAACTCCCTGGACATCTCAGCGTCGCCGTACTTCTTCCGGGCATAGAAGGAGGCGGCGTCGGGGTCGTGACGCCCGAAGACATCCAGACACTTGATGGCCCGAGCGAGCTGGATGGCGGGGGGGATGGTCTTCTTGTCGGACCCGCCGCCGGAGGTCCCCCGGCTCAGGTAGATAGAAGAATACTTCCGCTGGGCGGGGGCGGGCCGGGAAGCAGGGGCGGCCTTGCGGGAGGTGGGACGGGGGGCAGCCTTGCGGCCCTTGCCTTCCTCCTCGCCCTCGCCGGCCTTCTCCTCGTCCTCGGTAGGCTCGTCGTCGGCCTTGGCCTCGTCCTCACCGCCGGCGGCGTCGATGATTTCCGCCACGGCCTCCAGGACCTCGTCGGCGGTCACGTCGCCCAGGTCCTCCCCGGCCTCCTTCCGGCTCTTGCGCTTCTCGGCCACCACATCCATGGCCTGCTCGATGATGGCGGCGATGTCGGCGGGGGCAGCCTCCACAGCGGGGTCGCCCTCGTCGCCGCCCTCGCCCTCTGCTTTCTGCTCCTCCAGGGCCTCCTTGACGCAGCCCTTGATTTTCTCCATCAGCTCGTCGGCTTCCATCTTCATGGACTTGCGCTCAGACCCGGCGGTGGGGCCGCCCTTCTTGGTGTTGAACTTCATAGCGTTCGGTTCCTCCTTTTCGTTAAAGCATGATTTCGATGGTCGTTTTCCCGGCCTTGGTCGTGTTCTTGCCGAGATGGTTTTTCCCAGCCCATCCAGCGTCGCCAGACGGACGTTTGACGGGGCCGGGGTCATTCTTACCCGCCCCCTCGGTGGCCTCCTTGATGATGCTGTCCAGGGCTTTCGTGGCCGCCTTCATCGAGGCGCTGGCCTCCTTCAGCGCCTTCAGGCGGGCGCTGCTGATTTTGCGGCCAGCCTTCAGGTCGCTTGCCGCTTCCTCAGCCATGGCCTTGGCCCTCTCCACAGGCTCGGCGGTGTCCTTGTAGTCGGTCACCACAGCCCTGTCGTTCATGGCCCAGGTCACGAGGGAGGTTTCCCACAGCTTCACCTCCCGAAGGTGCCGGATGCCGGCCTCGTCGTACTCAAAGACAACGGGGTCGTACCCGATGGACAGCTCAGTGAGGACGCCATCCTTCAGCAGCACCTTTACGTCACGCCCCATAGAGGTGTCGCTGATTTTGGCCTTGATGAACAGGCCGTTGCTGTCTTCCCTCAGCTCCAGGGGGCGGCCAATAGGAAGCCAGCAGTCGTTATGCAGGGCGAGTATCTTCACCCTCTCCCAGCCTTCGGCGATTGTCTTCGTGAAGGCTCCGGGCTCTATGACATCGCCGCCGCTGTCCACATTCCCGAACACGGCGGCGTAGCCACTGAAAATACCTTCCTCCTCGTCCAGCTCTGCCTTGAAGGAGAAATTCTTGTACTCGGTCTTGACCCCCTGCCGCTTCACGCCCTTGGCGATGGAAGCCTCCCACGCCTTCAGGCCACGGCCAGGGGCATAATAAGACGGCGAAGTGCGGAGGTGGGCCACCGCAATCTTCGCCGTCAGTACAGGGTCGTTATTGGTGATGTCGGTATCAGGGGAGGCGGTGCCGTGTTCCAGCTCCGCCGTCATCCCCAGGGCCAGCGCCTTGGCGTCGAACTTCTCAGCCGCCAGGTCGATGCCGGCCCCCTTTGCGGCCTCAGCCGACTGCTCGGGGGTAAATTCCATTTCGCTCGGTCCTCCTCGTTATTCGTCATAGGTCAGGAAGCAATGGCAGTTGACAACCTCCTCGGGCTTTCCACAGTCCGGGTCGCAGGGGAAGCGGCAGCCATTGGGGAAGGTAGCGTCGATGGGTATGCGCTTCCCATTCAGGGCCTTGTGGCTGTCACGGGCCACAGCCATGTTGGTGACGTGCCAGGTCTTCCAGGCGGCCCCGGCCCGCTTCATCATATCGAAGTTGCCAGACAGCAGGGAGGAATTGCACTCCTGGGCGGCGATGGTCTTGGCCCTTGCGCTGGTGGTCTGCATCTCCTGTTGGATTTGCCCAGCAATCGTGGCCCTGCTGTCCCCATTCTCCAGGCCAGCAGACACGATACGGCTGATTTCCTTCTGGGTGGTCTGGGTGATGTGCCGGACCCTGGCCCCGCCCCTCAGCTTGGCAACGGATACCAGCTCCGGGCGCTGGATAGCCTCCAGCCCGTAGACCTTTGCGGCCACCTCCACCCCCTTCTTGTAGCTCTCCTGCCACAGGGGGGTGAAGATAGAGGCAAGGACGCTTTCCTCCCCGGTCCAGTCGATAAGGCCCAGGACGAAGGCATCTACACGGGACATCCGCTCGGCCTCGTCCAGCTTATACCAGGCCCCGGCCCCGTCCGTGTCATACTCGGCCACCCCATCAAGCAGGATGTCCCACACGGACCGCTCGGCCTTCTGGGTCCCATTCACGGCGGCGGCGATGCGGTTGGACTGCTCCCGGAAATACTTGGCCGTGGCAATCTCAAACCGGCGGCCCTGCTCCCTCTCGGCCTGCATCAAAAGCCGCTGGGCATCCTTCAGCCTGACCGCCTTCAGCTCCTCGGCGGCCTTCTGCTTTTTCAGCCCAACGACTTCGACCGTTTCCTTACTCTCTCCCTCGCCGTTTAAGGCGGGGTCGCCACCTTCCAGGCCCTCCACCTCCACCACGTCCTGCCCGCCCTCCTGGGCCGCTCCAGCGTCGTCCATGGGGGCAAGGGAGGCCATAGCCTCGGCGGGGTCCTCGTCCGCCGGGAGGTACAGGTCGGAGAAGGTAGCCTTGTAGACGTTCCCGCCCACGGGGTCGGGGGGGAGGTCCAGCAGTTCCCTGGCCTCGTCCCTGGTCATCAGGCCAGCGTTCCACCCGTCCATGGCCTTGGCCTTGTCGAACTCCTGGTTCCGGGGGACAATATCCTCGAAGTGCCACACAAGGTCGGGGCCGAACAGAGGGATGATCTGCTCGTTGATGGCTTCCTCCCGCCTCAGCAGGCTGGGCATAAGCACGTTCTGGGCATAGATGTATTGGGCCGCCTCAGAGGTGGCCCGGTTGCTGCTCTCGGTTATCCCCATGATTTCACGGGGGACCCCGAAGTGTTCCAGGACAGCATTACGAAGGAAGGTCCGGCCATTCACCATGTCCATGTCCTTCATGTTGTCCCCGACCTTGTTGATGATGGCCTCCCCATTCACCGTGGCGACCCCGTGGCTCTTGAATACGCCCTTAAAGCGTTCCATCCACTCAGCCCTGAAACGCTTCCGCTGCTCCTCGGTGCTTTTCGGCATAGCGATGACCAGGTTGGGGGTGGCATCGTTGAAGAAAAACCTTTTCTGGAACTTGGCGGCATACTCGTCCGTCTCGATTTCATCCGCCAGGGCCTCAGCCTGCCCCAGGCCCCGCCTGAACGGGTCCACGGGGTTGAGGTCCTTCATCACGAACATATCATCCACGGACACGGGCATGATGACCCCGCTCGTCAGCCGGACGGTGTAGAACGGGTGGTCGAGGTAGGGGGTCTGCTGTACCCAATGCGTCGGGACGGGCCACAACTCAGCAGGCCGCCCGGCCTCGTCCTTCTCGATGATGAAGTAGCCCTCGCCTTTGAGTTTCAGGTAGATTTCCAGCAGCCGCCACAAGGCGGCGTTGGACATCTCGTGCAGGGGGTTAGGGTGCTTCCAGAACTCCAGGAAGGGGTGGTCGGTCAGCTCGTGTTCCTCCCCGGCCTCGTCCACCCGGTACAGTTTCCCCTTGGCATAGGCCAGGTCGCCGGCTATGCGCTCGATAACGGCGAGGCGGGGGTTTGTCCGAAACGCCTCTATCCATTCCTGGGTGTTCCTCTCAGGCGGCGTGGTCCACCTCGGGACCATGATGCCGCCCTCGGTATAGGCTCGGCTCCCGGCACCTCCTGGGGTGGACCTTTTCCACCTATCCAGAAATGCCATTTACGCTTCGCCTCCCCCGGCCTTCTCCTTCGGGGGGCGGGTGGCCTTCACCTTCCCCGGCTTCACCTGGACGACGGAGGGGGCAGGGGCCGGGGCCTTCTGCTGGTCCTTCCCCTGGACCTTCCCCAGGCCCGTCTTGGCCTCCCAGACCTTCCTCGCCTCCTCGGGGGAGGTGGCCCTGACGAACTTCATGGGGAGGTCCCCACCGCCGACAAGATAGCTGTTGAGTTTCGCTTTCATGATTTGTTCCTCCTTCAGTCAGAATTAAAATTCGAGGCTCCAGTCACTCACAACGGGGTTGTAGAGTGCCAGGGCCAGGGCATCCGCCATATCCGGGGAGGATAGGCCCCGCTTCTTCATGGCTTCCTTGCGCTCCAGCTCAATCTTGCCGGAGCTGTTCACGGCGTACTTTCGGTTGGAAAGCTGGCTGATTTGCTTATCGTCATACCACAGGTGGATGGTGCCATTTCTCAGGGCCTCCCGGACGGCTCCCCACATCAGGCCGGTGCTGTTCTGGTATTCGATGGGGTCATCGTCGGAGATGGTCCCGCCCTCTCCACCGAAGTGGCACTCCACGATTTGAAGGTCGAAGGGAGGGGGGATACGGGGGTCGTGGGGTTCCAGGTCCCTGTACCTCTCCGCCCGGTCTTCCTCCACAGCCTGGATGATTTCCTCCCGCTGCTCATTCAGGCGGTCGTACACGCCCACGCCCAGGCCGTCACAGTCGATTTTGACATGGATGGCAGCCCATTCATGGGCCAGGGCATACCGCTTGATGGCCTGCACAGCTCTCCCGGCCAGCTCCATCGTGTCGTTGTGGTGGTAGACCTCCGGGGCCTCCTGGACGGCCAGGTCAAGGACGGGGGACAGGACGGAGCTGTCGTCGCCGAAGCGGGCCACGTCGATGCCAATATCCACCCGGCGGACAAGCTCGGTAGCGGGGGCCTCCCCCTCGCTGGCCTTCTCCGCCCACTCCATAGGGATGAAGCTGTCAGGCAAGGCCCTGGGGAACTCTCCAGCCACACGGACCCGGAACACGTCGCTGTCTTCCCCGAACATCTCCACCACCGTCTGGATGAAGCGGGTGTCCACCCTGGAGCTGTCCCGCCCATCCACATGGAGGGTGCTGTATTGCCCCCGGTCCTTATGGTGGGAGTTGTAGAAGAAGCCCGTGATTTTGGTGGGGTTCCCGCACATCAGCAGTCGTGCGCCCTCAGTAGACAGAGCGCCCAGGACCGGCTCGAAGATGTCATCCCTCACACCGCTGGCCTCGTCGATGATATACAGCACGTTCTCGGCGTGGAAGCCCTGGAGGGCATCCGGCTTGCTGGCGGTCCGGGCCACCGCAAACCATTCCTCGGGGTAGCCTCTCATGTAGACCTTCTCACGGGTCCAGATAAGGCTATCGGACAGGACGGGGTTTGACCTCAGCCATTTTGCGACCTCGGCCCAGAGGATGTCCCAAAGCTGGTGTTGCGTCGGGGCGGTGCAGGGTATCTTCGGGAAGGGCCTGGTGGACAAAAACCAAATGACGGCCCAGCTCTCGACGGCACTCTTTCCGATGCCGTGGCCGGACCGCACAGAGGTCATGGGGTATTTTGCGATGCTGTTCAGGATGTCCCGCTGGTGGGGGTCAGGCTTCGCTCGGATGATGTCCTCCACGAAGTCCACAGGGTTGTCGGCGTAGTACAGTATTGCGTTGGGGTCAATCAGCATCGCTATTTGCCCCCTCTCCGCCCGCCTGGTCGCCGTCAGGTTCATCGGGGGGTGTAAGCTCACCTCTCTGCTTGCGGCCCTCATAGGCCGCCTGGATAGCCTCAGCAAGGGACGCCTTTTCCTTCTCGGTCCCTGCCTTCTCGTACTCGAACTTGGCCTTGTTGAGCTTCAGTTCCTCCCGGCGTATCTGGTCGCTGGGGCTTTCCCCTATGGTGTCCCGGAGGAAGTAGGAGGCTTTGACGTTCCCCTTCATGGCCTGATTGAGCATAGCCACCATGACGGCCATTTGGTACGAGCTGTCCCCTTCAGGCACCCCGAGGAGCTTCATTTTCTGCTGAAGCTCCTTGCTGGTGACTGGCATATCCAGCAGCATTTTGGCGGCGGCCTTCATGCTCTTTTTTCGCCGGCGGGCAGCTCCAGAGGCTTGCCCCCCTTTTTGGGCTATTTCTCGTTGTTCGCTCGTTGTTCGATGGTCCAGCCCCTTCCCCTTCAGGTTGTCCGCATTTGCCAATGTCACCACCTCTCGTCTACATGGATTTGGGCGGGGGGAGGCTCAGATGAAGCAGGAATTTTGCCGGGGCGCCTCCATCTGGCTCGTCACCTGGTCCACAAAGATGTTGGGGGCGGTCATCCGGCAGGGAACGTCACAGGCAGCCATATTTGTCCTGAAGCTCTCCTTCTTCTCCAGGATGTTCCAGTCGAGGACATGGCCGACAATCTCATACGGTTTGTGGCAGCAGTACATGACCTCGCCCCGCTCATTCACGGCGATTTGCGCCCAGGAAGCCGCACACCTCTCGAAGGTCCTCCCCAGCAGCCCCCACTTGAAATTGAGGGTCACACGCTCGTCGCCCTCCTGGAGGTCCCGCACAGCCTGGATGATTTCCGTGGCCTCAGCCATAGCCTCTGGGGTGCTGTAGTCCTTCCCCCCGGTGCTTTCCTTGGGCCGGAAGACGATGTAGTCCACGTCCAGGTCCCGGTTGGCCTCATAGAAGCGCCGGACAGCTTCCACGGAGGTGGCGACCATCTGGATGCCGAGGGAGGTCCTGGGGCTTTTGGTCTTCTTCCAGGCAGCATACGCCTCGATATTCCTCCGGGTCTGCTGGTACATCCTCACACCCCTGGCCCTCTCGTAGCTCTCCTCGTCCCACCCATCAAGGCTGACCTTCAGGTAGTCGGGGCGGATGAACTTCAGGGCATTAAAATTGCTGTTCACCCCGTAGTGAAGCTCTTTCCTCTCCAGCCATCTGGCAATCTTCAGGAAGTCAGGGGCGATGGTGGGTTCCCCGCCCCCGGTCAGGATAAAGCCCTTGACGCCCAGCCTCAGCAGCGTGTCCGCATACTCCTTGAACTCCTTCAGGCTCATGGCGTAGGCGTCCTTCCCCAGCTCCCACCGCCTGTATGTGCAGTAGGGGCAACGGTTATTGCAGTAGTTCGTCAGGAAGATGTCAGCGGTTATTGGGCGGTGGGCCCCGACCACCCTGTCCAGGTGGGACAGCATCTTGTCCCCGGTTATCCCTTTGTTCACGTCTGGCGCTCCTTTCTGTACTTCTCGTTCAGTATTTTGGGGACGCAGCTCTCCCAGTCAATACGGTGGTGGATGCGCTGGTGCTTGCTATACATCATCCCGACTTTGATTGCGGAAGGCATAGACATGACCGAATAGAAGGTCTTCAGGTATGTACCGCTCTCCTTATACGCCTCGGTCATTCCTCCGCCCAGGGATTGTGTCGCCACCTGGATGATGTGGACATCCACGAAGGTGAAGAACAGCTCCCCACGGCTCCCCAGGGTGGTGTATGTGGTCACGTCCTCATTCATCGTCCCCCGGAACTGGATGGGGCGGTCAGCCCTGCAAAAGAAGGCGTTCATGGCCTTCCGAAGGAGGCGCTTTTTGAAGTTCCCGCCGGCCAGCCCTCCGATGAAGTCCCCACCCTGGGCAAATGCCACGGTAGCAGCTCCAGACGTGTCCAGGAAGGCAAGCATGGCGTTGAATACCCTCTCCAGGTTCTCCCCGCACACGCTCTTGGACTGGAGGCTACGGCCCACAGGGAAGCGGAAAAGGAGGTCGCTATAATCGTCGTCCAGCATCAGGAAATATGTCAGGCCCAGCTCACGGGCGATGCGGAAGCTCTCGTTCCTGGCGTACAGGATAGCCCGGTGTTCATTCAGGTTGTCCATGGTATCGGCCAGGTCGTGGGCCTCCTGCTTGCAGAACTGAATAACATGATCCGCCCCGAACTTCTCCCGGTAGGCATCAGCGGTCGGGTCCTCGTCGTCGATTATCATGTACCACCTTCCGGCGTACCCATGCTTGCGAAGGGTCTTCATCGTCACCACGTTGTCGGCTCTCCCGTGGGTCAGGATAAAGACGGCGAAGTCATCACGCATTGTCCCCGTCCCCCTCCATAGCGTCCAGGACCTCCCCCATAAGGGTGGCGTACCCATTGGCGATGGCGTTCCCCACGTCGATGATGACCAGGGCGCTGGCCTCCATCAGCTCCTGCATTTCGGGGGAGGCGTGGGCGTAATACTCGGCCACGTTCCCATAGTTGAAGACGTTGTGCCGGTGGGCGGCCCTGATAAGGAACGCCTTTTCCTCCTCGCTGACGCTGGACGCCTTGATTTTTGCAATCAGGGTGTCCGCCTTCTCGGTGTCCAGCATCTCGGCGATGGTGGGCTTCTTCCCGGTTATCTCATACTGAGGGACATTCACGGCGGCGGTGTATGTGTCATCCTCCAGCTCGTCCCCGAGGGGGCTTTCTTCCTCCCCGAAGCCGAACAGGGTCATGTCGATGTCGGCGATTTCCTCCAGCTCCTTCGCCATGGCCTCCTCGTTCCAGTAGGCAATCTCGGCCACCTTGTTGTCGGCCAGCCTGAAGGCTTTTATCTGCTCCGGGGTCAGGTCATCGGCCACGACACAGGGGACGGTTTCGAGCTGGAGTTTGAGGGCAGCTTTCCACCTGGTATGGCCCGCCACGATGACCCCTTCACTGTCCAGGACGATGGGGACCTTGAAGCCGAACTCCTGGATAGAGGCGGCCACAGCGTCCACGGCCTCGTCGTTGAAGCGGGGGTTGTTCTCATAGGGATGTATCTCGGCCAGCCTTCTGTTTACGATGTCCACGTCAGCACCTCCAGAAATGCAAAAAATAAGGGCAGACCCCCAGGATGTAGGTGGTCTGCCCTCTCGACAGTTTTTCATCTTGCGTCCATTTTAAGGGATAAGATTGCACACGTCTATGGCAACATTTCTGCATAGCCATTTTTTAGGCTACTTCACAGCATCCACCCCATACAGACGGACGGCCACACGTTGGACTAACCGCTTCCTGTTCCTCCATACAGTGGACGGGTCACAGTGGATTTTCTCGGCAATATCCTCGTCGTTCATCCGCTGGATGTACTTCCCGTCAACGGCCAGATAATAGGGGTCGTCCCGGATGGAAGCAAGGGCCTTGTCCAGGGCCTCCAGCTCGTGGCTGGTTGCGGCGATGGCGGCCTCCAGGTCGATGATGACAGCCTCCATGATTTCCTCCGGGGTCAGTCTTACCCCAGACTTGAAGAAACGGGTGATGCTATGGCTCCGCTCCTTCAGCCCATACTTTCGGGTGTCCTCCAATTCCTCCTGGTCGTCCTTCAGCTTCGCCCGAAGGTCAGGCACAGCATACAGACGGCGCTCGGTGGCTTTGAAGGCGTCCCTTGCGGACCTCTCAGCAGAGATGCGCCCGGCCTCCACAGCCCGATAAATGATATTCTCGATGCCCTGGTCCTTTTTATCCTTTGCCATTGACGTGGCCGCCTCCCTCGTGATAGAATAGTCGTGTCACGGGCTGCTTCCCCTACGGGGGAGGCGGCTTTTTTATTGTCTCTCCACCATTTTCCTGGGGTCAGGAAAATGGTCTGGGCGGGTGCCTCTTGATATACTCCAGCCTATCGGCGGCTTCCTCTTTCCTCCGCCCCCTCAGCTTCAGCAGCAGGGAGGCCAGGACACCACGGGGGCGGGCCTTCTCCTCGGTGGACAGTATCATGGTGGGATGGGCCGCCACTTCCTCCAGGGTCATCAGCCGGCGTTCCAGCTCCCGGACCCTTCCGTCCATGTAGGCGACCCTGGCCTCCATCTTCCGCAGGCGCTTTTCCCGGCGGGCGCTCATGTCTTGCCCTCCTTCAGCTCGTCGAACAGCCAAAAGTGACGGTCGCCAGTCAAACAGTTGTACGGCAAGGCTTCCTCGGCCTCCTCGTCATATCCCCCGGTGTTTGCCCAGTTCTCGGAGGTCACACTGGTGCCATTCCAGCCCACGGCGATGACCTCCGGGTCCTGGGCCAGCTTTTCCAGGATGTCGGCCTGCTCCTTCAGGCTCGTTTCCCCCTCGAACTTCCTGAAGGCATCCACCACCCTGGGGATGTCCTCAGCCTTTACCAGGCAATCGTCGAAGGTGACGAACATGGAGATGCGCTCGTGCATGGGGATTTCAGGGTTGTCGGCCAGCGCCCAGACCTCACGGGCCGGGTCATCCTTCCCATGCTTGCCGGACAGCATCCGGGTGGTCTTGACCCCGTGGTTGTAGAACTGAGGAAGGTATCGCTTTTCCATGGTCTGCCAGACGGCCATAGACCCCCGCCATGCGTTGTGGACCTCGGCGGCGAGGTGGGCGTTCCCATCCTTCCCGAAGGCATAAATCTCGGTGTAGCTCATTTCTTCACCCCGGACACGCCCGTCTGAAGGAGGAAGCCGAGCAGCATCCAGACTTTGCCCTTGATGCGCTCCAGGCAGATTTTTTTGCCCAGCTCCTCGCTGTAGTTCTCAGGGCTGACGCAGGAGGAAGCGTCCACAATCTCGAAGCCGTTCACCAGGACAGCCCGGACGACGGTGGTCTTCTCCCCCAGGGTGGTGACGTGGACCTCAGAGATGAAGTCGTCCACCATCTTCTGGCTGACGCTGGGCTGGTCGGGCTTCAGGTTCTTGTTCACCTCGATGGGGAGGTAGGCCCGCTCGAAGACATCCTTGGGCGACCAGCTCTCGTAGCCGTCGGCATAGCGGACGGCGTAGCCCTCCCGCTTGGAGCTGGCGAGGTCAGGGATGCGGGCGTTCTCCTTGGTCCACTCCTCGCTGTGCTTCTTCAGGTAGTGGCCGCCCTCCTTCAGCTCATAGAGGGTGGCGGGCTCCGCCTCGACGATTTTCGTACCGATGTACTGCTTCATGGTTTTTTCTTCCTTTCAACGTTTATTCAAAAGCCCCCAAAGGAGGCCCTTGTACCTTGCGGCCCGGTTCTTCAGGATGTAGAGAAGCTGGGCCATGTAGGGGTGCTTCTGCCTATACCCCATCGCTATAATCCACCCCCAGCAGCTCGCACAGCCGCACCTTGGCCTTCGTCACGACGGCGAGGTCCTTTTTCCCGGCCTCGGTGGTGGCCGGCACCAGGGAGGCCAGGGCGGGACTGAGGACCCCCAGCATGGCAACACCCGTCTTGTTCGGGTTGGCCTGCTTCTCCAGCTTCTCGGCCAGGGTGTCCAGGTCATCCAGCAGGCGGCGGTCGTAGCTCTCCAGGACGGCGGCGGGCTTCTTCCCGTCAGGCCCCAGGATGACCCCATCTATGCTGTCGGCGTCATACTTCCACGCCTCCCCACAGGCCAGCGTGGTGGCCTCGTCCTCGTTCTCGGCCTTCACAGTAACGGTGGTGACGCTCGTCACCTCGACGGTGTACTCTTTCATGGCTTCCCCCTCCTTCACTCCAGCGGCATCTCGTAGACCTTCGGAGGCTCAAAGGCAAACATCAGAGCGTTGCGCTGGGTGGTCCTTGTATGGTGCTTATACTGCCTCGCAATATCCTCCAGCACTTCCATGGCCCTGGCCTCGCTCTCGTACTCGCCCAAGTTCTCGGTGACATCCTCGGCCAGGGGGAGGGAGGCCAGCACCTTGACGGGCTTCCCCTCCTCGTATCCCCCGTAGTGGGACGACAGGTGCAGGTCCCCGGCCATCTCCAGATTGAACAGGCATTTCCTGTCCTGTGTCATAATCAGCATGGTCGTTTTTCCTCCATTCCCTCCAGGAACAGCAGCACCCCAGGCCCACCAATGCGGACCCGGCACCGCTCCACATCCTGGGGCGTTATGTATTTGTGGCCGAACAGGTTCTTCATGCCCCGCCAGGTACTCCACGGGACCCGGAAGAAGTCCAGCCCGGAGAAGGAACACAGGACGAAGGCGTGGCCCCCATAGGAGTGGCACCGCTCCAGCCTCTCGGCCTGGTCGGGGGTCACACGGTCCTGGTCCATCCTCCCGGTGTCAGTGTGCTTGGCCTCAAAGCAGACAGCGGCCCCGCCCATCAAAAAGCCCTTGAAGTCGGCCTGGGCCTTCTTGGTGTAGACGGCCACGAACTGCCCGTTCCCCAGGTTCCGCAGGGTCTTCATGGCCTCGGGGGTCTTCTCGATGTCTGCCACATCCCTGTCCCGGTAGTAGCAGCAGGCGGCCTCGATAAGGCTCTCGAAGTCCTTCCCCTGGTGGCGGTTCAGCTTGTTCCTGTACCTGGCCGCCAGCTCCTTCTCGGTCATCCTCACCGCTTCCCGCCTCCCTTCTTCCCGGCCTCCCCGTAGGTTATCAGGGGCAGCCATTGATACCGCTCCTCGAAGTCGTCCATCTTCTGCCGGAAGTAGTCGGCCTCGTCCTTCAGGGTCAGGGCGTCGAAATACAGGTCGTACTTGGCTCCCCAGGCGTCCAGCACCTTTTTGAGGCGGGCATACCCAAACACGTCCTTGCCCATGACCTCGGGGTCGTTCAGGGTGAACAGCAGGGTGTCGGTCATGTACTGCACAAAGGTCTGGCGGGTGGCATCCTGAAGAACTCGTTCCCGCTTCTTCTGTTCCTCCTTCTGGCGCTTCAACAGGCCGCTTTGCTTCGCCATCTCTCGCAGCTCCTTCCTTCTCTCACACGGCGACCTTGCTTTCAAACTGCCGCATTGTGGTGATGGCCTCCCCGCACCACTCAGGGAGATTGGCCCGTACCAGGGCCGTGGCAAAGGGAGGGGGTACGGCGTTCCCACAGCGGGCAACCTGTTTCGACTTCCCGTACTCCTTCCCGGTGAAGTCCCGGTCGATGATGTAGTCATCAGGGAAGCCGTTGGCCCGGTACAGCTCCCTTGGGGTCAGCATCCGCAAGCCCACATCGGCGATGAAATACCAGGCCCCGCCGATGCGAAACAGGATAACCTCGTCGGCCTCCAGGCTGTACCCGCAGTATTCGTTCAGGCACTCCCGCACCTGGGGCCACCGCTGGAGGTCTTCCCCAGGGCAGGCCCGGACCACTTTCGTGGTGACGACCCCGAAGTGGGTCCCGCCGGCGGTGATGGTCTGCACAGGGTCCCCAGCAGGCCCGCCCAGGTTCTCCCCCTTCATCTTCACCAGGTGGGCGGTCTGAAGGGCGTTATGGTCCACGGACGTGACGGTGGGGAGGGGCTGGGACATCTCAGCCCCCACCACCCCGCCGAAGTATTTGGACCGG
>OFFP01000731.1_pt1 | contig 25742 bp, 24 predicted proteins | sample 1521431 | NCBI WGS metagenome assembly OFFP01 (sample SAMEA3504104, study PRJEB24116) | mouse gut metagenome | biome: mouse gut; feature: mouse-associated habitat; material: faeces | place: Denmark | collected 2011
GAGTCAAAACTGATTCTTATGACAAAAGAAATGCCACTATTAATATTGGTTTTTATATTATTAATTATTTTATCGAAGGTACCGTTTCCGTTTTTTAATGGGCGTCTTACATCATGTATTTCCTTTACTCCATCAATTGTTATCTGTGTTTCTTTTAAGCCCATGTCAACAAGAAACTTTGCTTTTTCCCTATCAAGTAAATAACCATTTGATATCATCCCAAGTTCCAATGAAACACCTATATCTACCAAACTTGCTTTTAAATTAACCAAAAAATAATGTAAATCTTCATAGAATAGCAAGGGTTCGCCACCGTACAACTCAATATGACATGTTTTATACTCTCCTGCCGTAACCATTTTTTTGTACCAAACTATAAGTCGGTCTATGTTTTCTTTACTCATTCTGTTTTTCAAACTAACTTGTCCCTTTTCATAACAATAACTGCAAGAAAAATTACATAAAGTGGACAAAGCAATGAAAGAAGTAAATGTTTTTGTTGTTAGGCGGTCATAATTAACATCAAAATCCACATAATTATCTTCATTCAATTCATCATCTACAATAATATGTTTATTGAGCAAATCCACATACTCTGAATCTGATATGCAATCAGATCTTATACCATTAGATAAAAGTTCAAATTCTTTTTGTTTAAGCATAACAACTGCTCGAGTAATTGTAGAAAAAACAATATAATTGCCATTACTATTTTTTTCTATAATAGTGTATCTAGATAGTTTCATCAGTTAAATTCCCCCTAAATATACAAAAAGGCAGACATAGCGTCCGCCTTTTCATTCTAATCTTTTCTAAAGAACTAAACTATGCAGTATAAATGCTATGCCCCTTTTTATCGCAATCACATGTATAAATGCTATGACCTTTCTTATCGCAATCACATGCATAAATGCTATGACCTTTCTTATCACAATTACATGCATACGAATTCTTTATACCTTGTGCTAATACAACCATTCAACTCACCTCCTAAACTTTTTATATACTTAATTTTATCAATCAAAACGCACAAAGTCAATACTTTCTATAAAAATTTCAGGACAAACGCAAGAATATACAATTCGCAAACAAATTGCTTCATTTAGCATCTAATTTAATGCATGTTTGAAAGTGTGTAATTATTGTGACACACTCAGGTGATTTATTCATTGATAGCTGTTGTTTCAATGAATAATGGTAATTTTCAGTATATGTAATCAGTATTCTTTACTATTTGTTCCATTATATTTTTCACTGGTGTAGAAATGGTGTAGGTTTTGAAGATTTTGATGTGAGAACGGTGTAGAAATCAGAAATAATGGTGTAGAAACGGTGTAGGATTTTTGCGGGGAGATTTTTTGGTGATATAGAAATGATGTAGAATCCCCCGATTTTGATGTAGGAATGATATAGAAAATGCCAAAAATGATGTAGGAATGGTGTAGATTTCCTATTTTACGCTATTTATCGGTATATTATGGGGTTTCAGGGGCTGTGCCACTGACTGGATGGCATTGTGTGACACAAAATGCGTATCTGGCGAAACCTTTGGGAGTGAAAAGGAGGCAGAGTTTTCGGGGGCGGAGGGAAATTTACGGCAACAAAACAGACAGGTAAAAAACAGGTGCAGGGAACGAAAAACTTTTTTCCAATAACAGGCTGACTTCTGAAATAGAGCACGGTATAATTTATAACAATAAAGATGTGCATGCGATTTTTATTGTTTCAGTAAACCGACTATCTACAAGGAGGAACACGCTTATGAAGGGAAAAAGCAGAATGATACTTCTCTTTGCAGTGGCACTCATGTTTTTGCTGTCCGGCATATCAGCAGAGGCGAAAACAAAGCCGAAGCTGGAAGCAGCGAAAAAGACTACAACAGTAGGACAGAAATGCCAGTTAAAATTAAACGGAGTGCCCGGCAGGGCAGGGGTAAAATGGAAAACCAGCAATAAACGGGTGGTTTCCATTGCCAAGAGGAAAGGGAATGCGGTTACATTCAAGACTGTAAAAAAGGGGAAAGCGGTGGTTACGGCCACTTATAAGAAAAAGAAATACCGGTGCCGGGTTACGGTTAAGGCGGGGAAAAAGAAAAAGCCGGCGGCAGACCATCCGGTGTTAAACAGCAGTGATGTAACATTATATTATCTTTCTGAGGAATATAAAGATTACATAACCTATGACAGCAGCCACCTCCGGGAATACCGTTTCCGGGTGTCCGGCACAAGGAAAGAAGTGAGGGACTGGGAAATATCCGGGGATGGGGCAGGCTATTTTGATATTACGGATTATGGGCTGCTGCGGATGGACTGGGGACCGGCTTATGTCGAACCGTGTGTGACAGCAACGGTAACCGCTGTTCTGGAGGATGGAAGAAAGCTGACGACAAATGTGAGGGCATATTCCGAAGTGAATATCTATATAGATAAGCTGTTTGCGGATTTTGAGAGGCGTTATATTACCCCGTCCATGACAACGAAAGAGAAAGCAGAAAAAGCGGCATGGTATATCAGCACAACCTCAGATTATGAACTGTATAATTATAACTGGATTGATATTTTTCTGAAAGGAAGAGGCGACTGTTATGCAAGCCGCTACGCTCTGCAGTATCTTTGCAACTATATGGGGATTAAGGCGGTGGCATGCCGGAATCTTGATGACCATGGGAAAACACTGCTCTATGCAGATGGCAGGTTTTATGTCATCGTTACTGGCTTTAATGAGCCAAAGCCAAGACCGTATGGAATTTATGAAGTCAGCGGTACAGCTTTGGAGGATTTGGCGGAAAAGAATAAATTTGACCTGGATTATTTCCGTAGGTAAAAGGGGGCATGGGTTGTGGATGTTATATCAGAAGAATTTGTTTTTGCCCGCACCGGGGAGGCATTGGAGGCAAGAATACGGAACAGTGAAAATTTTCAGCAGCAGATGAAATCCCTGCATGAGGCAGCCAAAGCATTTACAAGGGATTCCGTCAAATCGGATGAATGCTGGAAAGCATTCGACAGTCTGGAGGAGGAATGGACTAAATACAACATTCGGTATGGGGAGGAATCCTACCGTCTGGGATTTGAGGATGGGGTACAGTTAGCATCTGAAAGGGAAATCCGTGCCAAAGGTTCTGTGCTGGATGTTCAGGATATGGCACATCTGGTCTCTATGTATGATGCCGTAAAGAAACTGAACAAGCTCCTGCTTGGGGAGTGGGAGATACATGGCAGGGATGGCGGCGTGCTGGAGGAACTGGACCGGGTGTGTGATGTGATTGAACATGGCGTCTGTGCGGAACTCAGATTCCGTGGGGAGGATGAAATGTATGAGCGTCTGGCGGATATTCTGGATGATGCAGGGAAAGCACCAGAGGAACGGGCAAAGCTGCTGGCAGGGCAGGATAAAGAATGAAACTATAATATCATCAAACAGGAATGAGGATGACAAAAATTAGATTAAAATTTGCAGAGGAAGGAGGATTTTACGGTGGAAAAAAGAGATATGGCATTACTGATAGAGGTGGAGGATGAACTGCATAATATGGATCAGATACTGGAACAGCTTGCCGGACACGGTCATGCAAGCGGGGAGTTTACCAGACTGGATAATGTGTTCGATGTGATACAGAATAATTCCCATGCATGTTTTTCCAGTACATCGGAGGAAACGATGCAGGCATTTTTTGATATTATGCAGGACAGGGATAGGACACCGGAGGAACGGGCAGATATTCTGATGAATGGAACAATTCAGATGTAAATGAAAAGCACTGAAATAAGTAATGGTTTTCGGTAAGTGCATGGTGTTATTTTCATTGATATAAGGTTTATTTGCTACTGCTTTAGTCGTAGTTAAAATGAGAGCTGTGTGAAATATTAAAAAATGGTGTGTATTTCAGTTAGATATAAGTTTGTAATACTCAACAAGAAGCAAGGAATTTTGCATGATTAAAAATATTGCATTTTGTCCGGATTATTTTTATTCGACAAATACAACAGGGGAATTAACAACAAAAAAGGCGATATGTGTTCTATAGAGAGATTGCATATTGCCTTTTCTTGTGGATAGACCACGAAAATGTGTTCCAATCTGATACACAATATTGCTTACAAAATTGTTTGTTATTTATGAAACTAACCACATATCAACACACGCTTGAATACCATAGCGCCAATGATTTTCATCTTTTGCTTTTTCGCATAATTTGATAGCATAATCAAGAAAACGGCGAATATCATTAGGAACAGGTTGAGTTTCATAGTTATACGAATTTTCAATGAGGCGCATAAATTGATCCAGCTCTAATGGTATAATTTTTGATTTACCTCCATAAAGTGAAATAGAGAGATGGTTGAGCCCATAAAAATGAGCTAATGTTGCAGGATTGATAGTTGGTGCAATAAAGAGACAGTATGTGTCTTTTCCTGTTCTTTTCTTTAACTGACCATAATGGCGTGCAACAGGTTCTCCCTCGGATTCATATTGGCGTTGCCCGGATTGTAAAGTTACTTCTACGGATAGAGAAAAATCCTCATAATCGCATTCAATATCGGGCATATTTCCGGATGCGGTAGAAAGCGGTTGCCCTTTGTCATCAAAATTGAAATTGCCTTTGATATTGCCACCATCAAGCATGGTCATTGCTCGCCATGTATTGTATTCAAACATCAAAGGGGCATCATAATATTCATCGGAAATAATTTCATTAAAAGTGTCTATGATTTCCGAATACAGTGCATAGGACTTTATTTCTGCAACTTGCTCATTGATAACAGCGTCTTTGCGTTGCTGAACAATCTTATCACGCAGGTTTTTTAATTCTTCAAGTGTTTTTTCAGATAACTCTCGTTTGGTAAAAGAACCTATGCGCATAAGTATATCAACAATATTATCCTTATTGTCTGTATAGAGGACAGGCTTATTTGCAGAAAATAAATGTGCTTTATAAGCATCTATATCATCTATAAAAATCGGTTCACGAGACACAGTAGAAAGAATAAAGTCTACTTCAACGATTTTGTCTGCAAAAACAGATATAGACCGATTTTTATGAGAAATGGAAATCAGTCCAGTATATCTCAGGTAACGAAAACAAGCATCCGCATAATCGCGCATATTACTTTTTTGGGTAGCAATAAACTTTTTTAAGCTAGCATCATCTGTTTCTCGTGTTTTTGTTTTTCCAGCGGCAATCCTATCACTATGAATTTCTAAGATTGCATTCTCCCATTCTTCATTTACAAATCTCTTATATTTCCCCTTATTTTGTACTTTTTCCTCTCTAAAGCGCAAAATAGAATTTTTGACATTCTCAAATTTATGATAATCTGTCATTTGGACAGCAAATATCTTAAATTCGTCAAAAGTAATATATTCTAATTCACGAACTAAACGAAGAATTTCAAGATAAGGACGAATATAAAAAGTACCCTTAATATTTTTGTTCTCAGTATGATATGGAGAGGGAAGTTGAAACTTTAATAATTGGCGGAGAAAGACTTCTTGTGGACGCTTACCATAAATAAACGCATTTCCGGCATCCGTCAAGTCAATATGTGGTTTTAGGTCAATAAAGCCAAGTGCCTTTGGAGCTCGATTGATTCTGTCACGAGCGCTAAAGGCTTTATTAGTAGGAGAACCTTTCCCTTCGAAAAAATCACATTGTGCCAATTTTTCAATAAACTGTTCCTGAGTTGCATTGTTCCATAATTGTCCTGAAAAAGTTTCGAACAATAACTTAATTTCAGGTATCATTTTAGCCGGAGTTCTCGGCGAAGTAGTAAAAAATAATAGTTTATTATCAATCCTTGCCACTACAGCGCCCTCCTTAATAATTTTTAACAATAATATGCATTTTGTCGTTGTTAAAGCGGTTTCTTATATTGACAGAATAGTTTTTATAATATTCATCAAATATGTATTCGCCATAGAGTTCTTCTGTCAATGGTGTTTTTCCAATTATCATTAAAGCCCGACATGGTAAGTTTCTAAAATCTGTAGCTAAACGCCTGTGTTCAGCTTCATCGAAACCATTCATCATATCAATGTTGCCATAATCATTGAAAACACAATCATATGGCGGGTCAAGAAAAATAAAATCATCTTCTTCAGCCATGTCGAAAATTTCTCGATAATCAAGGTTAAATAGTTCTGCTCGCTGCAATAAGTCACTATGCTGCTGTGTTACCAGTTTCGTATTGAGATTCGGATAACGTCCAAAAGGAACATTATATTCTCCATTATTGTTGTAGCGAATCATTCCAGAGTAAGCTGTTTTATTAATGAAAAAATATAAAACTCCGTCTAAAAAGTTATCATCGGGATGATTAAAAAGCTCACGCATACGATAGTACAAGTCTTCATTTGCATTTGGCACTCGTTCGTCAGGGGTTAAACTTTTCAATCTTTTGAATTCTGCTTGGTTAACTTCGTAGATTCTTTGAAGTTCATCAAGCTGTATTCGCATAGTTGGATAATCGTCTCTTAATTGTTGATAAAAGGTCATCAACCGATTATTTGCGTCATTAATGATTGCATTATCAGGTTCCAAATAAAAAAATACTGCCCCGCCACCAAAAAAGGGCTCAATGTAATGATTAAAATCATCTGGTATATATTGAAGAAAGCGGGGAATTTCCCTCGATTTTCCTCCACGATATTTCAAAACCGGGTTCATCATCGCACCTCGCTTTCTATAATTCTTTGTAATAGCTAAACTACTCTTATTTTAACATACAGGGTCAATCTCTACAACTTACTTTTCTGTTTTTCTTCAAAAATTCCTGCCTTTTATGATTTTTTCCGTGGAAAAGTAACCACCACACGGTTACTTGTAACCGAACTATGGTCTCTACATCGTGAAAAAAGAGTTATAAAATAATCATGCGGACAGGATAAAGCAGGGAGTTTCTTGATTTTTCCATTATTTTATCTGCTTTTTAGCGGGCAGGTAACCGACACACGGTCACTGGGTAACCGAACTATGGTCTCTACATTTTGGAAAAAGGGTTATACAATAACCATGTAAGCAGAATAAAGCAGTAAGTCTTTCGGATTTACGGTTTTATTTTGACTTGTTTCCAGAGACAGATAACCGTCTTACGGTCACAAAAGTACCCGAACTGTGTACTCCACAGCATGAAAAAATCATTATAAAATAATCATGGAAACAGAAGAAGGCAATCTATTCTTTTGTGTTGATTTTATCCGTCTATTACCGGAAGTGCCCGAACTATGGACTCTGCAATCAGGCATAAAGGAGATACAATGGTATCACAGGCAGGCGGATAATTCTGGGATGTGCCGGAGTTATATATTTGGGAAGTAAAAATTTAAGAAGTGAAAAATGAGGGGGTATGGAATGACAGTGGAGAAATGCAAAGAATTGTTAGCAGCAGATTTTGAAGATGTGGAGATAAGTAGCCTTACGGATATATCCAAAGTACGGATTGACAGAGGGCAGCCGCTAGAAAAGCGCAGGCAGCGGTATCTCGAAAAAGTCGGCAATCCTTATCTGGTCCGGGTGGGGAATATCAAAGTAAAGGTACGGTTTGCCGATGACGGTGTTTCTCTGGAGGATGCTTTTGAAAATCTGTTGTTATCTGTTTAATTTGGCATTTTACAATGACAGATAAGGCAGAGGATTTTATGGTGTCTGTTATGGAGGAAGTGGCAGACAGGCAGATGGTAAAAATATCTGAAAAAACAGCGGACAAACAGAAAGATGTGCGTTACAATGGTTTCAGGACAAAATCTAATGCAGCTCTTTCTATGAGGGGAGATTCCCTTTGGGTTCTTCCGGTTAATACAAAATAGAAGGAGTGGTTCTCTATGGTTACACAAAAAATCTACCATGCTGCCATCTACGTCCGTTTATCGAAGGAGGATGGCGATGTTGCCGCTGCGGGGAAGGCAGAGAGCAACAGCATTTCCAACCAGAAAAATTTAATCAAAGATTTCCTGAAGGACAAAGAGGATATTGAGATTGTATCAGAGCGTGTGGACGACGGTTACAGCGGTTCCGATTTTGAGCGCCCTGCATTTCAGATGATGCTGGAGGACATCAAGCGGGGTGTCGTGGACTGTGTGGTTGTCAAGGATTTATCACGGTTTGGGCGGGAGTACATTGATTCCGGCATGTATATTGAGCGTCTGTTCCCGGCACTTGGCGTGCGGTTTATTGCGGTCAATGACGGCTACGACAGCCTGGACAGGAAAGACAGTTCCGATGATATTATTATCCCCTTTAAGAATCTAATCAATGACGCATACTGCAGGGATATTTCCATTAAGATACGGAGCCATCTGGAAGTAAAGCGGAGGAACGGGGAGTTTATCGGCTCTTTTGCCGCCTATGGCTACCGGAAGAAAAAAGACGACAGGCACAAACTGGAGGTAGACGCCTATGCGGCGGGCGTGGTGCAGGACATTTTCCGCATGAAGCTGCATGGCATGAGCCAGGATGCCATTGCAAACCAGTTAAACGAATCCGGCATCCTGCCCCCGGCAGAATACAAGGCAAGCATGGGGAGTAATTACCAGACCAGTTTTAAGGTAAAAGAAAAGTCGGAGTGGACTTCGGTGGCAGTACGGAGGATTCTGACGAATGAAATTTATATCGGGAATCTCGTGCAGGGCAGGCAGACAACCCCGAACCATAAAGTAAAACAGGCTTACCGGAAAGAGGAAAGCGACTGGGTAAGGATTGAAAAGAACCATGAGCCGGTTGTTTCCGACAGGGATTTTGAAGTAGTGCAGAGGCTGCTTGCCATGGACACCCGGACTGCACCGGGAAATGGGGAGGTGTACCCGCTGTCCGGCATGGTGGTATGCGGCGGCTGCGGCATGCCGATGATCCGCAAGACAACAAAGGCAGGCGGTAAGGCATATTCCTATTATATCTGTGCCACCAACAAGGCGACAAAGGAGTGCAGCCCCCACAGTATGTCAACGGAAAAACTGGAACGTACCGTATTGGAACTGTTAAAGAAACACATAGAAAGTGTTATGGATTTACAGAGGATTCTTGCTTTTATCGGTACGGTTCCGTTCCAGCAGATGGATATAAAGAAACTGGAGGAAAGGAAAGCAGAAAAGCAGGCAGAGGTGGAACGCTGTACGCACTTACGAAGTATGCTCTATGAGGATTTGAAAGACGGCATGATTTCTAAAAACGAATACAAGGAACTTCATGCCGCCTATGAGGGCCGAAGGAAAAACGCCCAGCTTGCCATCCGGCGGACTGATTTGGAGATGGAGGAGATTCTGGAACGGAAAAGCAGAGGGTTTGTGTGGCTGGATTATTTTACAGAGCACCGTAATATCGAAAAACTCACAAGGAATGTGGCAGTGTCACTGATCCGTGAGGTAAAGGTAATGGATAAAAATTCTATTGAAGTCACTTTTGATTTTGACGACTGCTACCGGGAGTGCTTGGATAACCTGGGCAGGCTTGGGTATAGGGTTGGTCGTGATGAAACGGGTAAACCAGATACTCAGTCAGAAGATGTGAAAATAGTGGCAGACAGTGTTTGTGAGCATGACGGGATGGAAAGGAGGGCGGTGTGATATGGCAAGAAAAAGCAGAAAAAATTTACCTGTGGCCATGGGAGACCCTGTTGATAGCCTGATGGCACAGACAGCAGGGAAATTGAACTTTGAAGTAACATCGTATCATGCCGCTATCTATGCAAGGCTGTCCTGCGAAACAGAGGCAAACCGGGAACGTGACACCGTGGAAACGCAGATTGCCTATCTGAGGAATTTTATAGACAGGCAGGAGGATATGGAACTGGCAGACGTTTATGCAGATGTTTCGTTCAGCGGCACAAACTTTGAACGGCCGGAGTTTGAACGCATGATGCAGGATATTCGGGCAGGGAAAATTGATACAGTAATTACGAAAGATTTAAGCCGTCTGGGCAGGAATTATATTGATTCCGGTACCTATATTGAGAGGATATTTCCTCTGTTCCATGTGCGTTATATTGCCGTCAATGATGATTTTGACACGAACCGTGAGGGGACGGATTTGACCATGCCCCTGAAGAATATCATCAATGAGTGGTATGTAAGGGACCTATCAAACAAGATGCACGCCAGCTATCAGACCATGTGGAAGAATGGAGCATATATCTATGGCCGCCCACTCTATGGCTATAAAAAAGATGCTGTGGCAAAGAAACTGGCTGTTGATGGAAAAACAGCGCCAGTCGTAAAACGAATTTTTGAAATGTACCTGAAGGGGATGACCTATTCTGAAATCGCAAGGGCATTACAGCAGGAAGGAATTGTTTCACCGCCAAAGTACCGTTATCTGGAGCAGGGGAATGAGGAAAAAGCACAAACAGCGAGGGACTGGTATCATCTGCATATTAAGACGATTTTGACGAACCAGCATTATGCAGGCGACAGCGTGCATGCCACAAGGGAGGGCGGGTTCAATAACCCGGACAAAGACAGGCGGGTTTCAGAGGAACACTGGCTTATTATTCCCAATACCCATGAGCCCCTTGTCAGCAGAGATATGTTCGCAGAAGTGCAGGAAAAAATCAAAAGGCAGGTGCAAAATCTTCATACCCGCAATGCGGCGCTGGAACATGAGAAAACACCGGAAAATTTCTTTCTGGGGAAATGTATCTGTTCATGCTGCCGGAAAAACATCGGTGTTGTCCGCAGCAACAGCGGGAGTAATTACTTTTATTACAGGTGCACTACTACCCCATTCAACCGGCATATGAAATGCGTGGCACATGGGAAGATAAAATACCAGGAGCTTCATAACGTGGTATTCCAGGTCATTAAATCCCATATGAAACTGTGTCTGGAAAAGACAGGGCAGACAAGGGAGCGGAACCGCAGCAGCTATGGTGTCCGCCAGTATCGCTTTTATGCGGGGGAGATTGCCAAAGTGCAAAGCAGCATCTGTAAAATAAAGTCCAGGGAAAGAGGTTTGTATGGGGATTATAAGGACGGCATTATTACCAGTGAGGAATATCTGCAGTACCAGAAATCCTACCGACAGCAGATAGCGGATTTGGAGCAGTCAGCGGAAGAAATGCTGGAAAGGCAGAAACGTTATCAAAAGGATTTTCTGCCGGATGAAGATTGGGTTGCCGCTGTAAAGAAATTTATGGGGAAAAGGAAACTTACAAAGGAGATGGCAGACGCATTTGTGGAGAGGATTGTACTGGATAAAGAAGGAAATGTGGAGATAACATTAAAGTATGATGACTTTCTAAAAGAATTATTACAGACAGCAGGTGAGAAAGCGTGAGAAGAACATCTAAATCTCACACTGGAAGAACGCAGAGACATCGTTCTTCGTAAAATGATTGGAGGTTATGATGGATAAAAAGGTAATCGCCATATATCTCCGTCTTTCCAGCGAGGATAGAGACATTGGTAAAAACGAAAGCAACAGCATAGCGAACCAGAGACAGTTGATTTTGGATTATATACAGTCAAACAAAGCCCTGTCAGAGTGTGAAATCAGGGAGTTTGTGGATGATGGTGTCAGCGGGGCGAGGTTTGATCGGGTGGCTTTTCAAGAAATGATCGGGCAGGTGCAGAATGGAGAAATACAGGTAATCATTACCAAAGATTACAGCCGTCTTGGCAGGGATTATCTGGAGGTCGGGAAATATATGGAGTGCCTGTTCCCTTTACTTCATGTGCGTTATATCGCAGTCAATGAACATTATGACAGTGATAATTATGTCGGAAAGACAGGCGGTATGGAGGTCGGCATAAAAAATATCGTCAACATGATGTACAGCCGGGATGCCTCCAAAAAGGTCATGGCGGCTAGGAAAGTCCTGACAGAGCAGGGGAAATTTATTGGTTCGTTTGCCCCTTATGGCTATGTGAAGTCCCCAAAGGACAAGCATAAGTTAATCCCTGATCCGGAGGCGGCAGAAGTGGTGAGACGGATATTTACGCTGGCGGCAGAAGGAAAGAAATACAAAGAGATAGCAAGAATTCTGAATGAGGCGGGTGTGGAAACCTGCCTCGATTACCAGAAAAGCCACGGCAGGGAGAGGAAGCATGGCACGGAAATCAAGATACACCAGTGGTCAGCTACGACCGTGATGGATATTTTGTACAGCGAGGTGTATATCGGAACGATTGTAAACAACCGCATTGCACATAACCAGGGGACAGGTTACAAGTCAAAGCGGAGAAAGCCGGAGGAATGGACGGTAGTGGAAAACTGCCACGAACCCATTGTCAGCAGGGAGCTGTATGAGGCAGCCCATGAAAAACTGGACCGGAAAAGACAGGCGAAAAAAGTAAGGTCCGGTGATTCCCCGGCAAGGCTCTTTCTCTGCGGGTGTTGCGGCCATGCCCTGATAAAGCGGCATGGAAAATATAAATGTCCTGCAAATCTGAACCCGGCAGAATTAAACTGTAACAAAGTAAGGATGGATGCAGAAGTTTTTGAAAACACAGTGCTGACCTATATCCGTGTTACGGCAGAATCCTTTCTGCAGGATTTGGAGAAGAAAAGGAAAACGCAAAAAGAAACGCAGGCAAATGAGCCGGATGTGGAAGTGATTCGGCAAAAGATTAAAAAGCTGGAGAACAGGAGGTTTCAGGCATATGACGATTACACAAGGGAAAAGCTGTCGAGGGAGGAAATGCGTAGCCTGCGGGATAAGCTGCTGGAGGAAATCAATGTATTGAATGAAACTCTAGCAGTTAGAGAGAAAGAACAGGAAGGGTTATCCCATTTGCCGGATATTTCTGAGGAAGAACTGGCAGTGATTGCGGGGTTGTCGGTATTTGATATAAAGGCAATCCGAGTTCTGGTAAAAAATATCACTCTATTTGAAGATGGGAATATAGAGATTGTATGGAATATGGATGATTTTTTGAGGGATAGCTGACAGATGTTTGACAAATGGATTAAGGGAGACCGGGGATTCTAAGGGATTTTCGGTCTCCAGTATTTTTTGGATTTTACTTGACACAGGCAGATTTGCGGCATAGCCACATCAGTTTATTGATTGACATGGGATTCTCGGCGGTGGCAATTGCTGACAGAGTAGGGCATGAGAGCATTGAAATCACTTACCGTTATGCTCATTTGTTTCCGTCAAAGCAGGCAGAAATGGCAGACAGGCTTGATGATTTAGGAAAGGGGGATTTTTGATATGTCGGCAAAGAATTTAGACAACTGCAACCGTTGGAGGAACAAGACCGTCGCCTTTCGGGTATCTCCTGAAGAAAATGAGCGGATTGACAAAGCGGTGCGGCTTTCGGGGCTTACCAAGCAGGACTATATCACAAGGCGGCTTTTGTGCCAGGATGTGGTCGTGCAGGGCAATCCGAGGGTGTATAAGGCTCTCCGCAACGAGCTTGCCGCTGTCCTTGCAGAATTACAGAGAATTGAAGCAGGCGGCAGCGTTGACAACGAATTATTAGATACTATCGAATTGATTGCTATTATCCTCGGCGGTCTGAAAGGAGAGTGTGAAGATGGCGAATAAAAAAGAAACGGCTGTCCCGAATGTATCTGTTGGCGCAGATACGGGGCAACCGCTTAATGTAAACAATAACAGTATAACCAATTACCCGCCGAAAAACAATAGCAAAGTCCTTGAAATTGTTTCTATGGCAGAATTGTATGATTCTGTATATCCGAGCAAGCCGCCCTTGATTGACGGTCTGCTCTACCCTGGGACTTATCTATTCGTAGGTGCGCCGAAGCTTGGAAAGAGCTTCCTTATGGCGCAGATTGCCTACCATATCAGTATGGGTGTGCCGCTATGGGAATATCCCGCCCGAAAAGGAACGGTCTTGTACCTTGCCCTTGAAGATGATTACCGCCGCCTGCAGGAAAGGCTGTACCGTATGTTTGGAACGGACGGGGCAGACAGTTTATTCTTTTCTGTTTCGGCGGGTAATCTTGGAAACGGATTGGATGAACAGTTGCAGGAATTTATGAAACAGCATACCGATACAAAACTGATTATTATTGACACGCTCCAAAAGGTGCGGGAAGTCGGCGGGGACAATTACAGTTACGCAAACGACTATGAAATCATTACAAGGCTGAAACAGTTTGCAGACAGCTATGGTATCTGCCTCCTGCTTGTCCATCATACCAGAAAGCAGGGTTCTGATGATAAGTTTGACATGATTTCGGGGACTACTGGCTTGCTCGGTGCGGCTGACGGTGCGTTCCTGTTGCAGAAAGAAAAACGCATCGGCAACGCCGCCACGCTTGAAGTGTCGGGCAGAGACCAGCAAGAGCAGAAACTCTATCTCCTCCGCAATCCCGAAACATTGTTATGGGATTTTCAAAAGGCAGAAACAGAACTTTGGAAAGAGCCGCCAGAGCCTTTACTTGAGGAAATAGACAAAAGAATTACTGCCGACTGCCCCTTGTGGCAGGGGACGGCGACGGAGCTTGCGGCTTGGCTGAAAACGGAGTTACAGCCGAACAGCCTTGCACGGAGATTGAATGTCCTGTCGGGACGTTTACTCAACGAATACGGCATTTTCTATAAGCGGGAGCGGTATCATGAGGGACGGATGATAAAACTGTACCGTGGGGAGCGTGACGGTATGTGACGGTGTGACGGTATTTTTAGGAGCGGAGTGTGGTACTGAAATAACCGTCACATCGACGCAAACCGTCACGGATAAAGTTTAGGCGGGGTTGTAAGGGTGTCCTTTTCAAAGGACAGACCTGTCTCGTCTGCCGACTCGGTCGGTTCGCAGCTTGTGTGCCACTGGCACACGCTTACCCCTCGGAGAGCGCAAAACCTGCTTGCAGGTTGCATTTTTGTTGGCAAAGCCGACAAAAGTGCTTTTGCGTTACTTTCGGGAAAGTAACAAAGCCATCAGCCGAAAAGAAAGGGCGTGATTTTATAAGACGGACGATTAGCGCAATGGTGGGGAAAGGCTCGGTCAACCATAACAGCCGCAAATTTAAGGCTGAAAATGTGGATGGGGAGCGTTCACACCTTAATGTAGATTATTGTAATGAGAATATAAAGAAAGTGTACCATAAGCTATTTGATGAAGCGTTGCAAAGATACAATGAAAAGCAGACAAGGGCAGACCGCCGCATTGCCGATTATTACGAGAAGATACGGAACTCAAAGCAGGAAAAGCCGTTCCATGAACTGATTTTGCAGATTGGCGATAAGGAAAATATGGGTGCAGGAAGTGAAAACGGACAGCTTGCAAAACAGATTTTGGATGACCTGATTGAAGCCAATAAGGAATTTTGGCCGGAATTAAAGTAAGGGAGAGTGCTGGTATGAAATGTGCTGTTTTTTATGGGAAACACAGTCTGAGGGTGGAAGAACGTTCCACCCCGGACATTGCGCCTGACGAGGTTTTGATACACGTAAAGGCATGTGGGATATGTGGTACAGATGTCCATATTTTTGAGGGAGACAAAGGTGCGGCAGAAGTGATGCCACCTACGATTCTGGGGCATGAATTTTCCGGCGTTATTGTTAAGACAGGAAGCGCTGTAACAAGATACCATGCAGGAGACAGGGTGTGTATTGATCCGAATTGTTATTGTGGAGCATGCGAATTCTGTAAGAGTGGGGAAGTACATTTTTGCGGAAACATGATTGGCTATGGAACCACAGTAGATGGTGGATTTGCAGAATACTGTGCGGTAAATGAGAGCCAGGTCTATCCTCTTGGGGCGTACACCACATTTGCACAGGGAGCTATGACGGAACCAGTTGCATGCTGTCTTCATGGAATTGACATGTGCAATATACAACCCGGATATCAGGTGGTGGTAATTGGCGGCGGTATGATTGGACTCTTGATGGTGCAGCTTGCAAAGCTGGCAGGGGCTTCCCGCGTAGCCCTTCTGGAGCCGGTGGAGAAAAAACGTAAAATGGGGCAAAAACTGGGAGCTGATGTTTGCATTGATCCATTGCATGAGGATGTAAAGGGAAAATTGAAGGAAGCCGGGATGGGATGGATCCGTACGGTAATAGAATGTGCCGGGCTTCCTGCCACGATGGAGCAGGCCGCTGAACTTGCAGGGAATAAGGGGACAGTTATGATGTTTGGCCTGACCAGGCCGGATGCGGAAATTGCAGTGAAACCGTTTCAGATTTTCCAAAAGGAATTGACTTTGAAAGCTTCTTATATTAATCCTCATACGCAGCAGAGGGCATTGGAGCTGATTGATTCCGGTCGGCTTGATGTGGAAAGCATGGTATGCAGGACAATCGGGCTGGAAGAGCTGGAAGAAATTTTAGGCAATCCGAAGATGAGGGCAGAGGGAAAATATATTGTTAGCCCGGAAGCCAAGAAATACCAGAGTAAAATTGGTTGATCATTATACTGCCGTTCAAAAAGGTTGACAACGTAAAAGGGAGACAATATACTAAAAACCAGGAAACAAAAGGACTGGGGGTAGACGTTTCAATGCGGGAAAAAGATGTGGATATTCAAGCTGCCGCAGAACCCTCCGTACAGGAGCTTCGGGAACGTTCTTATGAATTTGGACTGCCGGATTACCTGCAGCATGATCTGGACGCTTATAAAGAAGGTCTGGAAAAAGGATCTTCCTTGCTTGACTGCCTGTGGGGGGAGTTATACGGGAGCATCAACACAGCAGAAATCAGCGCCGGCGCGATCACTCCGGAGCATGCGGACTATCTGCGGAAAAAATTCCTTTGGGGAGGCCAGGAGAATGGGCGGAATTGATTTTACGGATTGCCGGCGTATTTTTGGGAAAGCATATAATGGTGCAAATGGGAAGAAAATCGCAGTAGAATATAACGGGGATGCTTATATGCTCAAATTTCCGCCATCTGCGGAAAAGAAACCGACCGCGTTATCCTATACGAATAGTTGCTTTAGTGAGCATATTGCCAGCTCCATTTTTCAAATGCTCGGGATCTGCGCTCAGGAGACGCTGCTGGGGACTTTTCAGATATCGGGAAAGACAAAAATCGTCTGCGCGTGTAAAGATTTTACGGAAGACGGAAAAATACTATATGATTTTTGCTCCATAAAAAATACAGTGATTGATTCCGAGCATGGGGGAACTGGTACGGAATTGTCGGATATTATGGATTCTCTTGAAAAGCAGCAGTTTGTAAATCCGGAAAAACTAAAAGAACACTTTTGGGATATGTTTATCGTCGATACCTTGCTTGGGAATTTTGACAGGCATAATGGTAATTGGGGATTCCTGATTGACAACAAGCGGCAGTCTGCGGAGATTGCACCTGTTTTTGATTGTGGGAGCTGTCTGCTTCCGCAGGCTGATGAAAATATTATGAATACAATCCTGCGGGATGAAGACGAGCTCAATGCCCGTATTTTTCATTTTCCTACGTCTGCGATCCATGAGCAAGGCAGGAAGATCCGTTATTATGATTTTTTGATGAAAGGTGAACATACGGAATGTATGGACGCGCTTTTGAGGATTTTACCGAGAGTGGATATAGAAAAACTGAAAGCATTTATTGCAGGCATCCCATATCTTTCTTCTTTGCAGCGGGAATTTTATCAGACCTATATAGGGGCAAGGCTGGAAAAGATTCTTTTACCGGCTTATAAAAAAATACATTGCTGATCACATTAAGACATACAAAGGAACTGGAAAATTTCCAGTTCCTTTTTTCAATTCCACATATAATTTTTCCACTTTCCCATGTCTCCGCCATAGAATTTGTGCATGGAAACTGAAAGTTTTCAACTAGGAATCAAATCTCCATCTGGTATATAATGTAATTGTTCAGAACAGTTCAGGACGTAGAAATGATTTCATAAAGATGACAGAAAGAAGCCGAGGATCGTTATCGTTTATTCATGGGCCGTGCACTGCGCTGCACGGTCACAGGCCAGCATAGTATTGGGGCTGGAATCCGGCCTCTTGCCGCAAGGCAATTTTAAACAGGCCGGATTCGCTGCTGTGAACATCGCGGATGTGAACAGCAGCCGGCAATCTTCCGTTATCCGCCGCATCTGCGAGACAGCCGATGCGGGAGAAGCATCTGACACCGCAGGACGTGCAGATCCCAGCGGTGAAAAACTATCTGAAAGTGAAGGAGGTTGTGATGCAATGCACGACAAAAAAGTAAAGAAGAGGGGATTTTTTTCGAAGCTTAAGACCAACAAAGAGTTGCTGATCCTAAGCGCCCCGGGTGCAGTCTGGTTTTTTCTGTTTGCCTACCTGCCTTTGTTCGGGATTCTGGTGGCATTTAAGAAATACAGGTTGTCGGGCAATTTTTTCCAGAGCCTGATCTCCAGCGAATTTGTAGGGCTGGACAACTTTAAATTCCTGTTCAGCAGCGGGGATGCCTGGATCATCCTGCGGAACACGGTACTGTACAACGTGGCGTTTATCGTTCTAGGAATCGTACTGCCGGTGATCGTGGCCCTGCTTTTAAATGAACTGAAAAATAAAGGAATGGCGAAGATCTACCAGAGCTCCATGTTCCTGCCCTATTTCCTGTCATGGGTTGTGGTCAGCTACTGCGTGTTCGCGTTCCTGAACCCGGAAAAAGGTTATTTCAATGCGGTGCTCCAGCAGTTCGGCCAGGACAGCGTTTCCTGGTATACGGAGAAAAAATACTGGCCCTTTATCATCATTTTCATGAGCCAGTGGAAAGGCGTGGGCTACAACACCGTCGTATACCTGGCGTCCATCTGCGGCATTGACAAGACCTATTACGAAGCCGCCGTACTGGACGGGGCCACCAAATGGCAGCAGATCAAGTACATCACCCTGCCCCTTTTGCGGCCGGTTATCACGATCCTGCTGATCATGTCCATCGGAGGCATTTTCAAGGCAGATTTCGGGCTGTTCTACCAGCTTCCCAAGGATTCCGGCCCTCTGTACCCGGTGACAAACGTACTGGATACCTACATTTTCCGGGCGTTGAAGACCAGCGGCGAGATTGGGATGAGCTCGGCGGCGGCGCTGTTCCAGTCCACGGTCGGATTTGTACTGATCATGATCGCCAACAAGATCGTGTCCAAAGTGGACAGCGAAAACGCGTTATTCTAAGAAAGGAGATAGGAGAAAATGTCATTACTGAATTTAAAAGAGCGTGCTTATGAGAAAAAGCTGCGGAAGCTGGAAGACGCGCAGTGCAGCTACAACTCCATAAAAAGCTCCACCAATGTACTGTTTAATACGATCCTGACGATCCTGTCCCTTCTGAGCGTGATCCCGTTTATCTTCGTCATCATCATTTCGCTGACGGACGAGGAAAGCCTGGCCATGAACGGCTACCGGTTCATCCCGGAAAAATGGAGCTTTTACGCATACGAATACATCGTCAGCGCGGGAGAAAATATCATCAGAAGCTACGGCGTGACCATCCTGGTAACGGTGACGGGAACGCTTCTGGGGCTGCTTCTGACCGGAACCTACGCATACGCGCTTTCCAGAAAAACCTACGAGTTCCGCTCCTTTTTTACAAAGGTGATCACGATCCCCATGCTGTTTTCCGGCGGTATGATCGCCAATTACCTGATCGTGACCAAGGTGCTGATGCTGAAAAATACCATCTGGGCGCTGATCTTGCCGTTGTGCCTGAACTCCTACAACATCATCGTGCTGCGGACATTTTTCAAAACAAGCATTCCCGATTCGGTGGTGGAGTCGGCAAAGATCGACGGGGCATCGGAGTGGCACCTGTTCTTTAAGATCGTCATTCCCATGGCGCTGCCGGGGCTGGCAACCATCGGACTGTTTTTAACATTGGGCTACTGGAACGACTGGTTTAATGCTATGATGTACATGGACGACAAAACCTGGATTCCGCTGCAGTATTTGCTGATCCAGATTGAGAGCTCCATCGACTGGCTGGCCAGCAACAAGTCCATGATGGGTGTGGACGGCATCCAGGCAGCGGCCAACCTGCCCAAGGAAACGATCAAGATGGCCATTGTTGTAATCTCCACGCTGCCGATCATCTTTGCCTATCCGTTTTTCCAGAGGTACTTTGTAAACGGGCTGACCATCGGGGCGGTAAAGGAGTAAGAGCAGGCCGGACAGCGGATTCTGCGCATAGAATCATGGAAGAAATATGGAAGAAAAACTGACAGCTACGGAATCCCGCGTCATTTGTCGGATGCGGGATTCCGGGAGGAGATAATGATACCCAAAGGGCATTCCATAACTTAAGCACCTGAGGGACATAGAAATAGAAAAGGAGAATTTGATCATGAGATGGAATAAAAAGTGGATGGCACTGACAATCGCGTCCGCACTTGCGGCCGGAAGTTTAGCAGGCTGCGGAGGAAAAGGGGAGACCAACGAGAGCGGAGAAGAGATCACGGAGCTGACCTGGTACCAGGTGGGGGATTCCCAGAACGACGACCAGACGGTCCTGGAAAAGGTGAACGAGTACACCCAGGAAAAGATCGGCGTAAAATTAAATATTGTAAAAGTGGGCTGGGGAGACTATAATCAGAAGATGCAGGTAGTCATCAATACCGGCGATGCATGGGATCTGTGCTTTACCTGTTCCTGGGCCAACGATTATCTTCAGAACGCCCAGAAGGGGGCATTTCTCGAGCTGGACGACCTGATCCAGGAGCAGGAAATGTACGAGCGGATCGACCCGCGTTTCTGGGAGGCGGCCAAGGTAGGCGGAGTGACCTACGGCGTGCCCAGCGAGAAGGAGATCGGAAACTGCCCTATGTGGGTATTTACCAAAGAATATGTAGACAAATACGACATTCCATATGAAGAGATCCATTCCCTGGAAGACTTAGAGCCCTGGCTTAAGCTGATCAAGGAGAAAGAGCCGGATGTGGTGCCGCTGTATCTGACCAAGGACTATACGGCGCCTACCTATATGGATAAGATCCAGGATCCGGTGGGCATCGAATACGGGGACGATTCTCTGACCGTGAAAAATGTTTTCGAAACCGAGAGAATGAAGTCCACCCTTGCAACCATGCGCAAGTATTATACAGAAGGCTATATCAACAAAGACGCGGCTACCGCTTCCGACGACAAATCCATCAAGCGTTTTGTCACAAAGGGCGACGGCCAGCCATACGCGGAGCTGATCTGGGGCAAGGACCTGGGGTATGAAGTGGTGGCGACCCAGATCATGGATACGAAGATCACCAATGCTTCTGCCAGAGGGGCGCTGACGGCTGTCAACAAAAATTCCGAGCATCCCGAAAAAGCCATTGCACTGCTCAACCTGATCAACACCGACGAATATCTGCGGAACCTGCTGAACTACGGAATCGAAGGCGTACACTGGGAGAAGGCGGAGCCGGACGCATCCGAGGTCGAGGCTGCAGAGGGAAAAGATTATGTCTATGACTTCAAGATCAAGCTGGACGAAGCGGCGAAAAAAGACTATTCTGTGCCTTACTGGGTGCAGGGAGGACTGTTCAACACCTATGTATTAGATAACGAGCCTCTGGACAAATGGGCAACCTTCAAGGAGTTCAACGATGCCTCCGAGGAAGCGCCGTCCTTTGGGTTCGACTTCGACCTGGACCCGGTCAGCACCCAGGTAGCGGGCTTCCGGAATGTCCTGGATGAATTTGGAAAATCCCTGTATACAGGAAGCGTGGATCCGGAGGAATACCTTCCGCAGCTTCAGAAGAAGCTGGAGGCAACCGGCGTGCACGACGTGATCGACGAGATGCAGAGCCAGATTGATGAATGGAAAGATGGAAAATAAGCAGCCGGTCAGGCCGTGAACGGCTGCAAGTGCAGAGACGCCGCTTCCGCTGAGACATGCGGGAGCGGTGAATCATACGAGAGGAGAGATGGAACGATGAAAAGAAGCGAGATCAACCAGGCCATCAAAGGCATGGAAGCATTAATCAAGGAGCACGGTTTTGAACTGCCCCCATTCTGTAAGTGGACCCCCCAGGACTGGGCGGAAAAGAATCACGAATACGATGAGATCCGCGACAACATGCTGGGATGGGATATCACGGATTACGGACTTGGAAAATTTGACGAGGTAGGATTTGCACTGATCACTCTGCGGAACGGAAATCTTAAAAATGACAAATATACGAAAACCTACGCGGAAAAGCTCTTGATGGTCAAGGAAGGCCAGATGGCGCCCATGCATTTCCACTGGAACAAGATGGAGGACATCATCAACCGGGGCGGCGGCAATGTCCTGATCACGGTCTACAATTCCACGGAAAATGGGGAATTTGCGGATACCGACGTGAAGGTGAACTGCGACGGCAGGGAGTTTACCGTGCCTGCAGGGACTCAGGTTCGGCTGCAGCCGGGAGAGAGCATCACGGTCTATCCTTATATGTACCACGATTTCCATGTGGAAGAGGGAACCGGGGCGGTTCTTCTGGGAGAGGTCTCCATGTGCAATGACGACGAGAACGACAACCGGTTCTACGAGCCCATCGGACGGTTCCCGGCCATCGAAGAGGACGAACCGGCGTACCGGCTTCTCTGCAACGAGTACCCGGCGGCAGAGTAGAGACAGGAAAGGGGAGCCTTTTTATGGAAGTGAGAACATTAGATAAAAACTGGAAAATGCGCCGTGCGGGCGGAGAGGAATGGCAGGAGGCGGCAGTTCCGGGATCGGTATATACGGATCTGCTGCGGAATCACAATATGAAGGATCCGTATTGGAAGGATAACGAGGATGAAATCTGCGCCCTGATGAATTTCGATTATGAGTATGTCTGCACCTTTGAGGAATCAGACACTGACACATACTCTGCAGCTTTCCTGCGTTTTGAGGGCCTGGACACGGCGACGGAGATTTTTCTGAACGACAGTCTCATCGGGGAAGCATGCAATATGCACCGGACATGGGAGTTTGATGTCGGCTCCCTGCTCCGCACCGATGAAAAGAATGTTCTCCGGATCCTGTTTCGCTCCCCTTTGAAATATATCGCGGATGCATACAAAAAATATGGAAATATCGGAAATGAGGATACTTATGAAGGCTTCATGCACCTGCGGAAAGCGCATTATATGTTCGGATGGGACTGGGGGGCGCATCTTCCGGATGCCGGGATTTTCCGTCCGGTCCGGCTCTGTAAAGTAACAAAAGGAAGGATTGACAGCGTCCGGATCAGCCAGACACACCGGGACGGGCGCTGTATCCTGGACTTTGACGCGGAATATGCGGCCGAAGAGCAGGAAGGCGGCAGCATCCGGATCCGTGTGACTGCTCCCGGGAATGAGAAAAGTGAAGAAACCATACTCACTCCGGACGGAAAGGGCCGCATCGTCGTAGAGGATCCTCAGCTCTGGTGGATCAGCGGCCTGGGTGAACAGCCCTTATACGAAGTGGAAGCAGTTCTGTTTTGCGGCGGCGTACAGGCAGATACCTGGAAACGGCGGATCGGCCTGCGCAGCATGACCGTACAGCGGGAAAAAGACGAATGGGGCGAGAGCTTTGCCCATGTCATAAACGGAAAGCCGTTTTTTGCCATGGGCGCGGACTACATCCCGGAGGAGCATCTCCTGGGGAACCGAAGCCGTGAGAAGACCCGGTGCCTTCTGGAGGACTGTAAGCTGGCCAACTTCAACGTGATCCGTGTCTGGGGCGGCGGCTTCTATCCGGATGACTGGTTTTACGACCTCTGCGACGAGCTGGGGCTGGCGGTCTGGCAGGACTTCATGTTCGCATGTTCGGTGTACGAGCTGACGCCGGAATTTGAGGAAAATATCACCCGGGAGTTTACCGACAATGTGAAGCGGATCCGGCACCACGCCTGCCTGGCGCTGTGGTGCGGAAACAATGAGATGGAAATGTTTGTGGATGAAAGGTGCTGGGTGACAAAACCAACGGAGGTGCGGGATTATCTTTTCATGTATGAGCGGATCATCCCCGGCATCCTGAACATACACGATCCCCAGACCTTTTACTGGCCTGCGAGCCCGTCCTCCGGCGGTTCCTTTGACAATCCCAATGACCCGGACAGGGGGGATGTGCATTACTGGGAGGTATGGCACGGCAATAAGCCGTTTTCTGAATATCGGAAACATTTTTTCCGCTATGCATCGGAGTTCGGATTCCAGTCTTTTCCGTGCAAAAAGACGATAGAGACATTTACCGACGATCCGCGGGACTGGAATATCTTTTCCTATGTCATGGAAAAGCATCAGCGGAATTACGGCGCAAACGGAAAGATCATGAATTATCTCCAGCAGACCTACCGTTATCCCACAAGCTTCGAGGACGTCCTGTATGCCTCCCAGCTTTTGCAGGCAGACGCTATCCGCTACGGGGTGGAGCATTTCCGGAGAAACCGGGGACGCTGCATGGGAGCTGTTTACTGGCAGTTGAACGACTGCTGGCCGGTCATTTCCTGGTCCTCCATTGATTACTGCGGACGGTGGAAGGCGCTCCACTATTATGCAAAACGGTTTTTTGCCCCCATATTGATTTCCTGCGAGGAGCAGAGCTGGCTCACCCAGGAAGCCAACATGAACCGGCAGCATTTTGAGTTTGAAAAATCTATCCGGCTCAATGCAGCCAATGAGACGTTGGAAGATAAGCAGGCGGTTATTCAGTGGAATCTGAGAAACGCATCCGGCGAAAGCCTCCGGGAAGTGCGGGAGGAAGTGCTGGTTCCGGCACTGTCTGCCGTCTGGCTGGAAAAGACGGAGCTGCCGGAGGTGGATGTATTTACCCAGTATGTGAGTTTTGAGGCTTTGATAGACGGGAAGAAGGTCTCGGAAGGAACCGTGATCTTTTCTTATCCCAAGTATTTTCAATATGAGGACCCAAAGCTTTCCCTGGAAACGGACGGGAAACGGATTACGGTCACGGCCGCGGCCTACGCAAAAAGCGTGGAGATCCAGAATGAAGCGGAAGACCTGGTGTTGTCGGATAACTACTTTGACTTAAACGGCGGCAGCAGGACAGTGGAGATCCTGAGAGGAGACGCGAAGGGGCTGAGGGCGAAGAGCGTGTATGATCTGTAGACAGATTCGGGCGTTACGGTCTGTGACGCCCGGAACAGAAAAAACAATATTCAACAGAAGGGCCTTTGATACAGAGCAAGTATCTTTTGGGCCTTTTCTTTTAACATATTTCTTGCTTCCACTGGCTCAATGATCTCAACGTACTCGCCGAAAGACAGCAGATACAGGACGGTCCAGTCGCTCAGCTGGTATCGGAATGTGACCTCCAGTGTGCCGTCGTCTAGTTTCTTAATATATTTCTCCTGAAATTCATCGTAAACCTTGTTGACAATTCCCGTTCCCAGAATGATCTGAAGCTGTCCGGATGCGCTGAACACACCTTTGACTCCGTCAATCTCCTCCACCGCCTTGACGTCACATCTGGCATTGTCCGCCAGCACCAGGCGGAGCCGGGTTGCACAGTGAGCTGCAGATATGAGATTTTCCTTTTTTCCGACCTTCTCATAAATCTCTTCTGCCGTTTTTCTGTAGTCCATAACTTCTCCTCTCCTTTTTAGGCCCCATGGGCCGTTTTATATTAACCGCAATGACCTGAAGCTGCGATCAATTTTCCCTTTCTGCTTCTTCTGTGTGAAAATAATACGTTCCCCGGCATTTTCCGCCTTCTGCATGGACCCTTATAGAATCTCCTTCCGGGTAAAAGCGGGTGGTAAATACATCCTCTCCCTCATTCAGAAAAACCTCCACACTGGAGACATCCATAAGGATCCGCAGACGGTCCAGCTCTTCCAGTTCCCTCCCCCGCAGAATCCGTCCTGCCCCAAGAGATGGATCTGTAAATTCCATGCGGAAAATTTTTTCCTTCCTATTATAAGAAAGCTCCAATCCATCCGCCAGAATAATCCGGATG
>OFFP01000732.1_pt1 | contig 25734 bp, 22 predicted proteins | sample 1521431 | NCBI WGS metagenome assembly OFFP01 (sample SAMEA3504104, study PRJEB24116) | mouse gut metagenome | biome: mouse gut; feature: mouse-associated habitat; material: faeces | place: Denmark | collected 2011
TTCGGCGGCTCCGGAGGCAAGGAAGCGGAGGCCATAACCTGGAACGCGGTGCCTACCTGGTCAAAGAGCAAGATCGTGGAGAAGGACTGCGGCGGCATCTCGATTCCGCCACAGTTTCTGTCATCGGAGCCGGGCGGCAAGTACCGGTTCACCGCGCAGGTGTATTCGTCACGGACCAATGAATACGCTTCCAGCCCTATGCCGGAGCCAGCGCCGGAGGAATAATACAGTCCCTGGCTGCTGTATGGGCCAGTGGAATGATATCTGTCCGGGATTCCTGGAAAGGCTGTGGAGCGATGACGATAGGAGAGGATGGAAGGATGAAGAACAGGATGAGGAGCTTCGCGAGGGAAACATACGGGGAACTGAAAGGGCTGAAAAGGTATCGGTCTGTGTTTGTCTGCAGCCTCCTTTTTTCGGTGGCGCTGTACTACCTGCTGATGGCCCACCAGTTGGTAAATTCCAATGACGGCATATGGGAATACAGCTATTACAAGGCGGGAAGGTGGTCCCTGACTCTGGGAAGATGGCTTCTGCTGTATCTGGACAGGCTGCACTTTGGCATCAGCACGGATCCGTTGACGTCCCTGATTACATTGACCCTCTATTCCCTGGGGCTGATATTCCTGCTGGATGTGTTCTGCATGGGAAGAAGAAAGGCGGGATATCTGGCGGCCATGCTGTTCATAGGCAGTGTGGCTATATGCAGCTCGCTGACATACCGTTTCACATCGCCCTCCTATGGGCTGGCGTTTCTGCTGGGGATGCTGGCGGTATGGATTCTGGTCAAGGGGAAGGGCAGAGCGCTGCCGATTGTTTCAGGGGGGATGCTCCTGGCCTGTTCCATGGGGCTTTACCAGGCCTATCTGGGCTGTGTCTGTATGGCGCTGCTGGGCTATTTTCTCTTTTCGTTATATAAAGAGAGCGTGAGCCTGAGAAATGTCCTCACGGATATTGCCAGGGCAGCGGGGATGGGGGTACTGGGAGGCATCCTGTATGTGGCGGCGCTGCGCCTCCACTTGGCGGTCTTCCACCTGGAGCTGTCCGGCTACATGGGCGCCGAGCGGTATTCTCTGTCTAACACGGTCAAGTACCTCCCGGACAGCATCGCCAGGGCTTACAGGGAGTTTTTCAGATATTTCGGAGAAGAGGGCTTTATCTTGGACATGTTCCGGGGAACGCCGCTTCTGTATGCGGTTCTGGGGCTTTTTGGCCTGTTTTTTGTCTACGGCCTTGTACGGCTTTTCCGGGAGGACAGGTGGAAGGCGGTGCTTGGCCTGTTTTTGCTAAGCATGATTCCGGTGGCCTGCAACATGGTGCTGCTGATCGTCACGGCGGCGGAGGTCAGCGTGCTGATGACGGTCTCCATGGCTTCCTGCATGCCTGTTCTGCTGTGCGTCATGGCGCAGACAGGATTCAGGGGCGTATTTTGCGCCTGGCTCCGCAGGCTGACGGTCCTGCTGCTGGGGGTAGCCCTCTACGGCAGCATCTATCAGATACAGATCGACCAGCAGGCGCTGCTGGAGGGCCAGAGGGCCACGATTACCATGGCGGAAGGAATCCTGCATCGTCTGGACCAGGAGGGCTGCCTGGATTCGGAGCTGGAATACTGCGTGGTGGGAGTGCCGGCCTACAATAGCCTCTTCGCGGTATCCCGGCTGTATGAGGGCTCCAATATGTATGCCCATTTCGGCGGCTGGTACAATGAGCCCTCCTGCACCAGGCGTTCCTGGCAGGGGGTATTCTCCTACCTGTGCGGGGCGAACCTCACCATGTGCTCCTCCGGGGACTATGGCGCGCTCTACGGGAACGAAACGGTGCGGGACATGCCGTCGTATCCGGAGGAGGGATTCATCCGGCGGGTTGGGGATATTGTGGTGGTGAAGGTGGCGGAGTATTGAAATATCAGCAATTTATTCCTGTAGGGAAGCGCTTCCGGAAGGATGGAGGCGCTTCCCTTTTTTGGGGACAGGAGAGAACAAAAGTTCGATTCTGGCTATGCAGACTGCCGGATTCATGGTATGCTTGACATATGCTACAGCAAAGAGGCAGGCTCCCGGAGGGGGCGGCAGCGGAAGGAGGAGTTTATGGCGTGGGGTAACCAGGGGTATCTGGAAATGATGAGGGACATTTTCCGTGTCTCGGAGGAGCTGGGGATTCGGTCATACGTATGGGGAGGGTTCGCCGTGGATATACTGCAGGGCAGCTTCACGCGGGAGCATGGCGATCTGGACTGTTTCACGGAGAACCTGGCAGAGAACCGGGAGAGGCTGCAGCAGCGGTATGAAGCTTTGGGATACGAGGTCCATTATATGGAAGAGTTCTGGCTGCTGCGGATTGAGAAAGGCGGGCTCCATGCCTCCTTCAACAACATGAGGAACATAGACGGCATAGCCCACTGGTATCATGCGGGGCCTCATGGGACGGTATTCTTCCCCTATGGCTGGCTGGACGAAGGGCCGAGGGTGTTTTACGGCACGCCGGTTCGAACCATTGGGGAAAGGCTGGCCTATGTGCTGAAGACCAATGCCCGTCTGCTGCATCCAGAATGGAAGCTGCGGGAGAAGGACCGGGGGGACATCGCCATACTGGAAGGGATGCTGGGGGAAGAGGCTGGGGAGATAGGGAAAAGGGTGTGGAGCCATTCTCCTTTTTGGTATGCGAAGGGGTATGAGGAGTATTATTACCCTGTAGTCGGGTGTGAGGCGTATGGGGGTTGAGTCTTGAATTTAGAGGTATCTGACTAGAATTCAGGACGTGGGGAAGAACAACGGGGTCATCCTCCATGGGCTGATGGTTTCGACAATAGAAAATGTAATTTTATTGATAGCAATAGCTTGTTGATGAAGAGTTTGTAAGCTATAATAATGGAAGCGACTTGGCTGAATCAATTAGCTGGCAGCAAAAAGAACTGGGTTGCCCTTGATAATTCATTTGACAATTTACTATGGGATATACGGAAGCTGAATATAAAGAAGCAGAGAGTGCATTATACACGAATGCTTAGATGTAGATGCTGGTGTTGTAATAGGAAAAGTGAAAGGCACCCAATAAAGCCGCCATCGTTATGGTGGCAAGCCACTGTAGTAATAGTGGCTTTAAGGCCACGAGCTATTGAAGCATACCCAAATCTGAACAAATGTTCTGATTTGGGTATGTACTTTTTTGAGAAGATGTGTTATACTATAACCTGCTGTATTGGAAAATTCCATATAGTTTTATGCTGTATTCATATGTTAACAAAATCGATTCAGGTGACTTTCATTCGTCACGGTACTTTTTTAAAGTGAAAAGAAGACACACCGTGACGAATTTCGGGCAGATAGTGCCCCTTTTTTACTATAGGTGCAAGGAGGTGGTATTGTGCAGGATGCACAAAAATGCTTCAAACTTCATTCCGAATACAAGCCCACCGGGGACCAGCCGGCGGCCATAGCCGAACTGGTGGAGGGCTTCCAAAAGGGCAATCAGTTTCAGACTCTGCTGGGTGTCACCGGTTCCGGCAAGACCTTTACCATGGCCAATGTCATCGCCGCCCTGAACAAGCCCACTTTGGTCATAGCGCACAATAAGACCCTGGCCGGACAGCTCTACGGCGAGTTCAAGGAATTTTTTCCGGAAAACGCGGTAGAATACTTTGTGTCCTATTACGACTACTACCAGCCCGAAGCCTACGTGCCCTCCTCCGACACCTACATCGCCAAGGACTCCTCCATCAACGACGAGATAGAGAAGCTCCGTCTTTCCGCCACGGTCTCCCTGACAGAGCGCAGGGACGTGGTGGTGGTGGCCAGCGTGTCCTGCATCTACGGCCTGGGCAGCCCGGAAGAATACCAGGGCATGGTGGTCTCCCTGCGCCCCGGGATGGTGAAGGACCGCGACCAGGTGCTGCGGGAGCTGGTGGACATCCAGTACACCCGCAACGAGATGGACATGCACAGAGGGTGCTTTAGGGTGCACGGGGACGTCATAGAGGTATACCCGGCCCAGGGCGGGGACTACTTCATCCGGATTGAGTTCTTCGGGGACGAAATCGACCGCATCGCCGAGGTGGAGCCCCTCTCCGGCAGGGTGCACGCGGTGCTGAGTCACATCGCCATCTTCCCTGCCTCCCACTACGTGGTGTCCATGGACAAGATAAAGGCCGCCTGTGACAATATCGAGAAAGAGCTGGAAGAGCGAGTGCGCTTCTTCAAGGGGGAGGACAAGCTCATCGAGGCCCAGCGCATCGCGGAGCGGACCAACTTCGACATCGAGATGCTGCGGGAGACAGGCTTCTGCTCCGGCATCGAGAACTACTCCAGGCACTTGAACGCCATGCCCGAGGGAGCGCCGCCCCTGACCCTGATGGACTTCTTCCCCGATGACTTCCTGATCATCATCGATGAGTCCCATATGACCATCCCCCAGGTCCGGGGGATGTACGCGGGAGACCGCTCCAGGAAGCAGACCCTGGTGGACTACGGCTTCCGCCTGCCCTCAGCCCTGGACAACAGGCCCCTGAACTTCGAGGAGTTCGAGACACATATCGACCAGATGATGTTCGTCTCCGCCACCCCCTCGGACTATGAGGAGGCCCATGAGCTGCTGCGCACGGAGCAGATCATCCGGCCCACGGGGCTGCTGGATCCGGAGGTGGACGTGCGCCCTGTGGAAGGCCAGATAGACGATCTGATCGGCGAGATCAACAAGGAGACGAAAAAGCACAACAAGGTGCTGGTGACCACCCTGACCAAGCGCATGGCGGAGGACCTGACGGATTATATGAAGGATGTGGGCATCCGGGTGAAGTACCTCCACTCGGACATCGACACCCTGGAGCGGGCGGAGATCATCCGGGACATGCGCCTGGACGTGTTCGACGTGCTGGTGGGCATCAACCTGCTGCGGGAGGGCCTGGACATCCCGGAGATATCTCTGGTGGCCATCCTGGACGCGGACAAGGAGGGCTTCCTGCGCAGCGCCACCTCCCTGATCCAGACCATCGGCCGGGCGGCCAGGAACGCTGAGGGCCATGTGGTCATGTACGCGGATACCATCACGGATTCCATGCGGGTGGCATTGGACGAGACCAGCCGCCGCCGGGAAATCCAGATGAAATATAATGAAGAGAACGGCATCACCCCCACAACGATAAAGAAATCTGTCCGCGACCTGATAGCTATCTCCAAGGTCATCGCCAAGGAGGAGATGCGCTTTGAGAAGGATCCGGAGTCCATGAGCCGCAAGGAGCTGGAGAAGCTGATTGCGGATGTGCAGAAGAAGATGCAGAAGGCTGCCGCCGATTTGAACTTTGAGGCCGCAGCGGAGCTTCGGGACAAAATGATAGAGCTGAAGGAAAAGCTGCGGGACTTTACAGAGGAAAAGGAGGGTTCCTGAGGTGGAAATTTCAGGAGGCATGAATCGGGAGTACCTGAAGATGATGGAGGATATCTACCATGTCTCAGAGACGGCGGGGCTGAAGTCCTTTATATGGGGCGGGTTTGTGGCTGATATCCTGCAGGGAGAATTTACGCGGGAACATGGTGACTTGGACTGTTTCACGGAAAATCTGCCAGAGAATAGGGAGAGGCTGCAGCGGCAGTACGAAGGGCTGGGCTATTCGGTCAGCTATATGGAAGAATTCTGGCTGCTGCGAATTGAAAAAGACGGTATGCACGCTTCGTTTAATAGTGTCAGGAACATGGACGGAATTGGCCATTGGTACCATATAGGTCCTCACGGCACAGTATTTTTTCCTTATGGCTGGTTAGACCAAAAGCCGCGGTTGTTTTATGGGACACCTGTGTATACGATTGGAGAGAAGATGGCTTATGTGCTGAAGGCATCAGCCCGGCTCATGAATCCGGAATGGAAGACGCGGGAGAAAGACTATTCGGATATTGCGTTGCTGGAAAGGCTGCTGGATAGGAATGCGGAGGAGATATTGGAAATCAAGAAAAAAGTGTGGAGCCATAATCCTTATTGGTATGCGAGGGGATATGCCGAATACTATTTTCCTATATTGTTATAAGGAAGAAGAGCGTGCCACATCGTTCAAGGCGTATCTGGAATAAAAGAGAGCGAGCGGTAGGTGCTTGCCATATATCATATATCTATAGGAAGGAAATCGACAAAGGAAAATGGAAGAGATAAAGAAGATGCGGCCTCGGGAATATATTAAAATTCGGGGCGCCAACGAGCACAATCTGAAGAACATCGACGTGGACATCCCCCGGAACGAGCTGGTAGTCCTGACAGGCATGTCAGGTTCCGGCAAGTCCTCCCTGGCCTTCGACACTATCTACGCCGAGGGCCAGCGGCGCTACATGGAGTCCCTGTCCTCCTACGCCCGGCAGTTCCTGGGCCAGATGGAGAAGCCCAATGTGGAGAAGATAGAGGGCCTTTCCCCCGCCATCTCCATTGACCAGAAATCCACCAACCGCAATCCCCGTTCCACGGTGGGGACCGTGACGGAGATCTACGACTACTTCCGTCTCCTCTACGCCAGAATCGGCATCCCCCATTGCCCCAACTGCGGCAGGGAGATTTCCAAGCAGACCGTGGATCAGATGGTGGACCAGATCATGGCGCTGCCTGAGGGCACGAAGCTGCAGCTGCTGGCACCGGTGGTCAGAGGCCGCAAGGGGCGGCATGAGAAGGTGCTGGACAGGGCCAGGAAGAGCGGTTATGTGCGGGTGCGCATAGACGGCAGTCTCTATGAGCTCACGGAGGAGATTTCCCTGGAGAAGAACATCAAGCACAGCATCGAGATCGTGGTGGACCGCCTGGCCGTGAAGCCCGACATAGAGCGCCGCCTGGCGGACTCCATCGAGAACGTGCTGAACCTGGCGGAAAATCTCCTGGTGGTGGACGTCATCGGCGGGGAGCCCATGACCTTCAGCCAGAGCTTCTCCTGCCCGGACTGCGGCATCGGCATCAGTGAGATCGAGCCCAGGAGCTTCTCCTTCAACAATCCCTTTGGGGCCTGCCCGGAATGCTCCGGACTGGGCTACAAGATGGAATTCGACATAGAGCTGATGATTCCGGATCCCCGGATGAGCATCAACGAAGGGGCCATAGCCGTCACGGGCTGGCAGAGCTGCATGGACAAGACCAGCTTCACCAACGCCCTGCTGCTGGCTCTGTGCAAGGAGTACCATTTCGACCTGGACACGCCCTTCCAGGACTACCCGGAGAAAATCAAAGACATCCTGATCCGGGGCACCGATGGAAAAGAGGTACAGGTCCACTACCAGGGACAGCGGGGCAGCGGTGTCTACCCGGTGGCCTTTGAGGGGTTGGTGCGGAGCGTGGAACGGCGCTACCGGGAAACCTTCTCCGAGACCATGAAGCAGGAGTATGAGACCTTCATGCGCATCACCCCCTGCCGGGAATGCAAGGGCATGCGTCTGAAGAAGGAATCACTGGCAGTAACGGTATGCGATAAAAATATATATGAGATAACGTCTGAATCTATCCTGGAGCTCAACGCTTTCCTGAAGGACATGCAGCTCACCAGCCAGCAGCTCCTCATCGGGAAACAGCTGCTGAAGGAGATTCGTGCCAGGGTGGGATTCCTGGTGGACGTAGGGCTGGAGTACCTCTCCCTGTCCAGGGCCACCGCCACCCTCTCCGGCGGGGAGGCCCAGCGCATCCGCCTGGCCACCCAGATCGGCTCCGGCCTGGTGGGGGTCTGCTATATCCTGGACGAGCCCAGCATCGGCCTGCACCAGCGGGACAACGACAAGCTGCTGCGCACCTTGAAGAACCTGCGGGATCTGGGCAATACCATGATCGTGGTGGAGCATGACGAGGACACCATGCTGGAGGCGGACTACGTAGTGGACATCGGCCCCGGGGCCGGTTCCCACGGAGGGGAGGTGGTGGCCTTCGGCACCGCCGAGGAGATCATGCAGATACCGGAATCCGTCACGGGAAAGTACCTCAGCGGCGAGCTTGCGATCCCCATCCCCGGGGAGCGCCGTGCTCCCACCGGTTTCCTGAAGGTGCTGGGGGCCAAAGAGAACAACCTGAAAGGCGTGAACGTAGAGATTCCCCTGGGAATCATGACCTGCGTCACCGGCGTGTCCGGGTCGGGGAAGAGTTCTCTTGTGAACGAGATCCTGTACAAACGCCTGGCCAGGGACCTGAACCGGGCCAGATGCATCCCCGGAAAGCACAGGGACATCCAGGGCCTGGAGCTGCTGGACAAGGTCATCGCCATCGACCAGTCCCCCATCGGCCGCACCCCCCGCTCCAACCCGGCCACCTACACAGGAGTCTTCGACCAGATCAGGGACCTCTTCGCCTCCACGGCGGACGCCAAGGCCAAGGGCTACACCAAGGGGCGCTTCAGCTTCAACGTCAAGGGCGGGCGCTGCGAGGCCTGCGGCGGGGACGGCATCATCAAGATAGAGATGCACTTCCTGCCGGATGTGTACGTGCCCTGCGAGGTCTGCGGCGGCAAGCGCTACAACCGGGAGACCCTGGACGTGAAGTACAAGGGCAAGAGCATCTTCGACGTGCTGGACATGACCGTGGACGAGGCCTGCGGCTTCTTCGAGAACGTGCCCTCCATCAGGCGCAAGATCGAGACCCTCTACGATGTGGGGCTTTCCTATGTGAAGCTGGGGCAGCCATCCACCACCCTCTCCGGCGGGGAGGCCCAGCGCATCAAGCTGGCCACGGAGCTCTCCAGGCGCAGCACGGGCAAGACCATCTACATCCTGGACGAGCCCACCACGGGCCTGCACTTCGCGGACGTGCACAAGCTGGTGGACATCCTCCACAGGCTCACGGAGGGCGGCAACACGGTTGTAGTCATCGAACACAACCTGGACGTGATCAAGACCGCGGACTATATCATCGACATGGGACCCGAGGGCGGCGACCGGGGCGGCACCGTGATCGCCACGGGCACGCCAGAGCAGGTGGCGGAGGAGAAGCGGTCCTACACGGGCATCTATATTAAGAAGATGCTGGATAAAAGTAAGGCTAGGAAAGCATTGGAAAAAGAAAAAAGGAAAAAAGGCTAAAGAAGAGAAAGGATTCTGCCGAAATTGTTATATAACCTGACAGTTCCTCTGACTGCCCCCGGGGGCGGCGGTTTATGTCTGTACACATTTTTTAAAATTTTCATAAACCCCTATGAAAATGGAATTTTTTCGGTTATAATATAAAACGATTGGAAATATGTTATTTATTTGGAGCCGGGAATCCGTTGGGAGATAGAAAGGGGCAGCAGTATGCAGTGTACGGATATTGGAATCGATTTGGGTACAGCCAGCATTTTAGTATACATCAGAGGAAAGGGCGTCGTATTGAAGGAGCCCTCGGTGGTGGCCTTTGACAGGGACACCCAGAAGATCAAGGCCATCGGAGAGGACGCCAGGCTCATGCTGGGCAGGACGCCTGGGAACATCGTGGCCGTCAGGCCCCTGCGCCAGGGGGTCATCTCGGACTATACCGTCACCGAGAAGATGATGAAGTATTTCATCCAGAAAGCGCTGGGCAGGAGATCCTTCCGGAAGCCCCGCATCGCCGTGTGCGTCCCCAGCGGCGTCACGGAGGTGGAGAAGAAGGCTGTGGAAGACGCCACTTACCAGGCAGGGGCCCGGGACGTGGACATCATTGAGGAGCCTATCGCTGCCGCCATCGGCGCTGGGATAGACATCGCCAAGCCCTGCGGGAACATGATCGTGGACATCGGCGGCGGCACTTCCGACATTGCTGTCATTTCTCTGGGCGGCACGGTGGTCAGCGCCTCCATCAAGGTGGCCGGGGATGATTTCGACGAAGCAATCGTCCGCTATATGCGCAAGAAACATAATCTGCTGATCGGCGAGCGGACAGCGGAGGATCTGAAGATTAAGATCGGCTCCGCCTACAAGCGGCCGGAGGTGGACTACATGGACGTCAGGGGCCGGAACCTGGTCACAGGCCTACCCAAGACGGTGAAGGTATCCTCCGAGGAGACTGAGGAAGCCCTCCGGGAGACCACTTCCCAGGTTGTGGAGACCATCCACAGCGTGCTGGAGAAGACGCCGCCCGAGCTGGCGGCGGACATCGCGGACAGGGGCATCGTGCTCACAGGCGGCGGAAGCCTCCTGCGGGGACTGGAGGAGCTGATTTCCTCCAAGACGGGCATCAACACCATCACCGCAGAGGATCCCATGACGGCGGTGGCAGTGGGGACCGGGAAATATGTGGAATTCCTCTCAGGCCACAATGACAGATAGGAACAGATTCAGGATAAAAGGCATCAGGAGGCAGCAAATCATATGCTAAAAGGTTTATACACGGCTTATACCGCCATGGTCAACGAACAGCACAGGATGGACACCATGACCAACAACCTGGCCAACGCGTCCACGGTGGGATTCAAGAAGGAGGGCGCCACCAGCCAGTGCTTTTCGGATGTGCTCACGGTGAAGATTAAAGACCGCTCGGACGGCCACCACGCCTACGCCGAGCACATCGGCAGGAACAATCCCGGCGTGAAGATCGGGGAGAACTATACGGACTACACCCAGGGTTCCTACCGCGTCACGGGCAATACCTATGATCTGGCCATAGACGGGGACGGCTTCTTCGCCATCGAGTTCACCAACAAGGCGGGAGAGACATCCACCATGTACACCCGGGCCGGCCAGTTCACCCTGAACAAGGAAGGGTATCTGGTGAACGAGGACGGCGATTATGTGCTGGACAATCAGAGCCGCCGGATACGGTTGAACACCCTGCTGGATTCTAAAATAGACGAGGACGGGACCATATACCAGAACGATACGGCGGTGGCCAGGATCGGCCTTACCGATTTCGAGGATTACGATTATCTGGAGAAATACGGCGAGACCTATTACAGGCCCATAGAGGGGGCCAGGACCACCCAGGCCAACGCGGTGATCAACTCAGGCTACCTGGAGATGTCCAATGTGCAGGTGGTGTCCGAGATGGTGAACCTGATTGCCATCACCCGGAACTATGAGAGCAGCCAGAAGATCATCCAGACCTATGACGGTTCCCTGGAAATCGCAGCCACCCAGTTGGGAAGGGTCTAATATAGGAAGGACTGCTGTCGGCATACACGGAGAGGGATAGGGAGGAAAGCTATGACAGATAGACAGATGCAGTTTATTGCCTGGCTTATAACCACCGCGACAGACAAATGTCAGACACTGGAAGAGGTCAGGGAAATGAACAGGGAAATCCGCGAGCATTCCACCGGATGGAAGCCGGAGGGAGAGAACGGGAAGGATAAGGCTGATTGAATCGGCCGGGGATTTGAAAGGAAGGAAACAGCACTATGGTACGTAGTTTATGGACAGCGGCAACCGGTATGATTGCCCAGCAGACGAATCTCGACACCATCGCCAACAACCTGGCCAACGTGAACACCCAGGGCTATAAAACCCATGTGAACGAGTTCAAGACACTGTTGTATCAGAACCTGCAGACCAGGACCACCACGGCCAACGGGGAGCAGAAGCCCACCAGCGCGCAGGTGGGACTGGGCGTGCGCAATTCCGCCATCACGACCATATTCAGGCAGGGAAACGCAATGGCTTCGGACAGCGATACCGCATTCATGATAGACGGCAAGGGCTTCTTCGCGGTGCGGGGGGCGGACGGCAATACTTACTACACCCGCAACGGCAATTTCCAGTTCACCTTGGCCACCAACGGCAACATGCTGGCCAATGAGGACGGGCTTCCGGTGATGGATACCAACGGACGGCCCATCATCCTGAACCAGAGCTACATAGTCACCAACATTACGGTGAACTCCGACGGGGAGCTGTGCTATCCGGACGCAAAGAACAATCCCCAGCCCATGGGAATCCGCATCGGGCTGTTCCAGTTCAACAATCCCAACGGCCTGAACAAGCTGGCCAACACCCTGTATGAGCAGTCCGCGGCCAGCGGCCAGCCAATCAATGAGGCCACCAGCACGGCGGTGGAGAAGAGCAAGGTCATCCAGAATTATCTGGAGGGCTCCAACGTGCAGGTAGTGGACGAGATGGTGAGCATGATTGTGGCGCAGCGGGCCTATGAGCTGAACTCCAAGGCCATCACCACTTCCGACGAGATGCTGCAGCAGGCCAACAACTTACGCAGGTAGGAGGTAACTGAATAATGGATTTCAGCAATATAACCGGCATGTACGCCGACACCTACGCCAACGCTGCCAACCAGCGGGCGGCGGGGCTGCAGGATAAGCTCAAGGACGCGGACTACGCGAAGGCGACGGACGCGGAGCTGATGGATGCCTGCAAGCAGTTCGAGGCCTACTTCATCGAGCAGATGTACAAGGGCATGATGAAGACCATCCCCACCAATGAGAATAACTCCAACTACACGGCTACCATGATGGACTACTACAAGGATCAGATGGTGCAGGCCGTGGCGGAGGAGACCACGAACCAGAACGGCGGCTTCGGCCTGGCGCAGATGCTGTACGATCAGATGAAGCGCAACTTCAGCACCACAGAGATTCCCTCGGCCGCGGAGGACGCCGGGACCGCGGAAGGCGTGGCTGCTGTGGGAGAGAATCACTAATCAGGATAAATGAGACAGAACATACATTCAGGACAAGGCTGCTTGCGTGGAGAGGCAGCCTTGTTCTGATATATGAGATTGCGGGGAATCCGGATGGAGACGGTCAGCGGATATGTAGAGCATATCATCTTTCAGAATAATGAGAACGGCTATACTGTCATGAATCTGATGACAGAGGGCAGCGAGGTGGTCTGCGTGGGGATGGGCAAAGGCCTGACCCAGGGGGAGAACATCCAGGTGCAGGGGGAGTATGTGGAGCACCCTGTCTATGGGACCCAGCTCAAGATGGCCAGCTTCCAGGTGGTGGTGCCGAAGGACAGCCTGGGCATGGAGCGGTATCTGGGCTCCGGGGCCATCAAGGGAGTAGGTCCCTCCCTGGCCGCCAGGATCGTGCGGCAGTTCGGGGACGATACCTTCCGGATTATCGAGGAGGAGCCGGAGCGGCTGGCCGAGGTGAAGGGCGTGAGCCAGCGCAAGGCCAGGGACATCGCCGTGCAGATGGAGGAGAAGAGGGATCTGCGCGACGCGCTGGTGTTCCTCCAGCAGTACGGCATCTCCAACACGCTGGCCGTGAAGATATACGAGACCTACGGTGGCGGCCTCTACGGCGTCATGAAGGAGAACCCCTATCGCCTGGCGGAGGACATCCACGGGATCGGCTTCAAGCTGGCGGACGAGCTGGCCGCCAAAATCGGCATCCACACCGACTCCGACTACCGGATTAGGAGCGGCATCTTCTACACCCTGATGCAGACCGTGGGGGAGGGGCACTGCTATTTTCCCATGGAGGCCCTGCTGGAGCGGGCGGAGCGTCTGCTGGGCGTGGCAAGGGAATACATCCGCCCCCAGATGGACAATCTGATGATGGACAAAAAGCTGGTGATAAAGGGGGATCAGGTCTTCGCCACCTCCTATTACTATGCGGAGCTGAACTGCGCCCGGATGCTGCAGGAGCTGAATATTTCCATGATGCCCGGGCAGGAGGAGAGCAGCGGGGATTCCCGGGAGGAGGGCGGGAGGTTTGCCGACAATGCCGACTTCGGGAGCGGCGGGGACTTCGGCCTGGGTGCGGAGGCCATGGGAAAGCTGGGGGCGCTGGCGGAGAGCCTGCATATGGAGCTGGACCGGCTTCAGTTCCGGGCGGTGGCGGAATCCATCCGCAACGGCCTGTTCCTGCTGTCCGGCGGCCCCGGAACGGGCAAGACCACCACGATCAACATGGTGATACGCTATTTCGAGGCGGAGGGGCTGGACATCCTCCTGGCCGCGCCCACAGGCCGTGCGGCCAAGCGCATGACCGAGGCCACGGGCTTTGAGGCCAGGACCATCCATCGGATGCTGGAGCTGAACAGCGCGCTGTCGGACGAGGACACGAAGAAGGTAAGGTTCGAGCGCAACGAGGAGAACCCCCTGGAGGCGGATGTGGTCATCATAGACGAAATGTCCATGGTGGACATCCAGCTGTTCCAGGCGCTGCTGAAGGCCGTGGCCCCGGGGACCAGGCTGGTGCTGGTGGGGGACGTGGACCAGCTGCCCAGCGTGGGCCCCGGGAACGTGTTCCGGGAGCTGGTGCAGTGCGGCGTCATACCGGTGACGGTGCTTGACACAATCTTCCGCCAGGCGGAGGGGAGCCGCATCATCGCCAATGCGAAGCGGATGCAGGAGAATGACGCAGCCCTTGACTACGGCCCGGGGTTCACATTCATCCCTGCGGCAAGCGCGGCGGAGGCTGCAGAGAAAGTGCAGGAGCTGTACCGGGCCAGCGTGGATGCCTTCGGCCTGGACAGGGTGCAGGTGCTCACCCCCTACCGAAAGACGGGGGAGGCCAGTGTGAATGCCTTAAATGAAAGGTTATGGGAGATGGTGAACCCGAAGGAGGAGGGCAGGCCGGAGATCCGATCCGGGAAGCGCACCTTCCGCCTGGGCGACCGGATCATCCACAACAAGAACAAGAATCAGGTCAGCAACGGCGACATCGGATACATCAGACGCATCTATGCGGATGAGGACGGTGCGGAGCTTGCGGAACTGGAATTCTCGGACGGGCGCCTCGTGAGATATGGAAGCGAGGAGCTGGAGATGGTGGAGCACGCCTATGCCACCACGGTCCACAAGAGCCAGGGGAGCGAGTACCCCATGGTGATCCTGCCGTGGCTGCCCATGTTCTATAAGATGCTGCGGCGGAACATCCTCTACACCGCTATAACCAGGGCAGGCGTGCAGGTGGCCATCATCGGCAGCAAACGGGCTGTCTGCACTGCCGTCCATAACACGGAGTGCGACAGGCGCAACACCCGGCTGGGGGAGCGCGTCATAAAGGAATACACCCGGCTGCTGGAGGGAAAGCAGGACATGCCGGAGAAAAGTGCATGACAGCAGGAGGCAGCCAGCTTATAGGAGGCAGGCCTGTATCTGATGGTACGGGCCTGCAGAATCTGAAAGGAGAATGACAGGAATGGAGAATATGGAGAAAAAGGAAGAGATGGGTGCAGGGACAGTTGAGATGAACCAGCGCATGGAGGACAGGGCGCACTGGATCGATGTGCAGACTTACTGGTACCTGATGCAGCTATTGAGGCTGGACACGGATACGGCAAAGGAAGCATTCCCGTCGGACATGGAGATCCTCCGGAAAGTGTTTGACAGCACTGAGTCCATCTTAAAGGAATATGGGTATGCGGTATGCAGCCCGTATGTTGCCACGTCGGAAAGCGGCAGGCAGTACCGCTGCACACTGTCCGAATGTGGGTGTGCCAGCTGCGGCTGCCAGGATGGGTTCATGGAGAAAGAGAGGATTCTCTCCAATATCGAAGATGCCGCCGCCAGGAACGGCCTGAAGATTGTAGGCGGCGGGAAGGACAGCCTCATCGTAAGGGAGGGCAGCACGGATGCGGATTATGAGGTCCGTGTCAGCCGGCTTGCCGGATAGGAGGCTGCGGCATGGAGAAAAAGGATTACAAAAAGGAGTTCTGTACCCTGATGGACCGGTTCGCGTTCCGGTACTCCAGATGGCAGGTATGGAACGATTTCCTGGGCCTGTCGGCACTGTCCCTGGCAAACGTGATACCAGGGCCGGAAAAAGAGGGGCGGGAGGAGAGATACCGCTCCATCATGGACGGCTACCGGAAAGAGGAACAGGAAATCTTCCCGCAGATGCTGGGGGTTGTGGTGCTGGCGCTGGAGGAGGATCCGGAGCAGGACTTCCTGGGCAGCCTGTACCATTGCCTGGACCTGCAGCAGGAACAGAAAGGACAGTTCTTCACGCCCTACCATATCTGCGAGCTCATATCCGAACTGCAGTTTGCAGATGACGGGAAGGCGTGGCAGCCGGACGGAAGAGGCTATATCAGCGTGAGCGATCCGGCCTGCGGTGCCGGGGCCATGCTCATCGCCTTTGCGAACGTGGCGCGGAAGCACGGCATCAACTACCAGAAGCATGTGCTGTTCGTGGCACAGGATATCGACCGTACCGCGGCCATGATGTGCTACATACAGCTGTCCCTTCTGGGATGCCCTGCCGTGGTGGCCATCGGTGACAGCCTTGCGAAGCCGTTTCCCCATCCGGACAACGAGGTATGGTGTACCCTGTTCTATCACCTGAACCAGTGGCGTTTCACGTCCGGGGAGGCAGGGAAAGAACAGGAAGACAGCGGGGATAAGGCAGAAGACGGAATTGTGGCAGTCTTCCTGGAGCATCCGCCCGAGGGCATCAGGCTGCTGGAAGGTGAAGATGGGCAGCTTACGCTGTGCATGGAGCAGGCATCGTAGGATTCAGGGAGATTCATAAAAAGGACAGGCGCTGCCCAATGCCGGAGGTGTGTCTGCGCCTGCCGGATAGAGGACAGAGGCCAGATGAAAGGAGCCAAAAATGAAGAATGAAGACATCCAGTTCCAGCTGGAGATATTGCGGAGGGACGGCTACCATGCCGCTGCTAGGATCATGGAATCCCTGCAGGGCACAGTCAGCCGGGAGGCTGAAATGGGATATCTGAAGGAGTTCGTCCGGCAGAGCTGCTTCGATGAAGAGATAGGCAGGGACCAGCTCCGGTGTCTGTGGACGGCATACTGCCTGCACCACGGGCTTGACGCAGACACGTCCGGGTACGACAACGACCTGCTTGAGCTGTGGAACACCACTGCAGAGGAGGAAGCGGGGACAGCGGACTGGAGCGGCCACGACAGCTTTTACAATTTCATGTCCAGATACCTTGTGTAAAAATCTGAAAGAAATTACAAAAAAATTCAAGAAAACGCGGGGAGGAGGGTATTTATTTTATAGATGCCCCTCCCCATGGAAAGGAGAGAAGAAGGATGAATGAGATGACGATGAACAGTGCCTGCATGTATGACGAGGTGGAGGAAATCAGGAACCTGAACCGGGTGGAGGGCTTCGACCCCAGGAAGTACATGCGCCTGATCCAGAACGAGGGCCAGGCGGCGAAATACTACCTTGACGTGGCCTACCGCAAGCTCTGGTTCCGCCTGAGGTACCCGGAGGGGAAGATCGTGAAGAGGATCCTGAAGCTGACGGAGCAGGTGGCCATCGTGGAGGCACGGATCTACCTGAACCGCAGCGACAACGAGGACAATTTCATCTCCAATGCGCTGGCGCAGAAATACATGACGGCGGACGGCCAGTTCGGGAACAAGTTCGTGGAGCTGGCGGAGACGGCTGCCGTCGGAAGGGCCTTGTCGGACGCAGGCTTCGGGTTGCAGTTTGCTGACCGGGAAGGGGACATGGATCCGGAAGTGACGGAGGCGCCTATCGATGCACAGATGGTTGCAGGGATGGGAGGCACGTTGCCTGAAGGGGCACTTGAGGGCCAGGAGCCGTGGGAAGGCGCATTCGGTGATGGCGGGAGCCTTCAGGATGACGCTTTCCCCGGACAGCACGGGACAGGGGGATGTATCCCCATGCCGGATGAAGTAGGGCAGGCCATGGGAATGGCGGCTGCCATGCAGCAGACAGGGGCAGCACCGGCGGCTGCAGGACAGACGGCGCGGGGAGCGGCTCCCGCAGAAGCACAGATGGCACAGGGAGCAGCTCCCGCAGTAGCACAGTGGCCTATGCAGGCACAGCAGCCACCACAGGCACAGCAGCCAATACAGGCGAAGCGGCAGGCACAAGCACAACAGCCCGCACCAGTACAGCAGCCTGCACAGACGCAGAGCCCCACACAGGTACAGAATCCTGCACCGGCCCAGCCGCCAGCACAGGGGATGACGCCCGCCATGCAGAACAGACAGGCAGCGCCGAAACCTTTACAGGGAGGCACAGTAGCCGGAAACAGCCGCCGCCCTGCGGCACCGAAAGCCGGTAACACAGCTGCCGGGAACCCGCCAGCCGCAAAAGGCACCAGTGCACAGGCGGCGGGAAATATCCGCAGGGACATGCCCATGGAGCAGATCTACTCCATGCTGGACCGTGACAGCGCAGCCGCAGTAGTGGTGCCCATGGGGTTCAACAGGGGAAAGACGCTGGGGCAGGTGGCCGTGGAGAAGCCCGCGAACCTGCAGTGGTATGTGGACTCCTACGGCGGACCCGACAACCTCCTGCGTGCGGCGGCAAAGTTCCTGCTCGATGCGGCACTGGGGCAGGCGGGATGAAACAGTGGTAGCGGGGATGCAGGCTTCCTGCTCCCTGCCAGGGACGGAGGGGCGGTCCTGCAGGCTGCCCTTCCTGAAGGACGGCAGCGCCATTTATACTCAAGACCGCCAGGATTTACGAATTCCTTTAAGACGGGCATACATGGCTGGCGGTCTTTCGTTGCAGGTTACTGCAAATTTTATTGTCGTGCAGTATAGGCTGCGGAAAGGAGGAGGGCCTTGTACCAGGATTTTCCTTTTACTATCAGGGATGTGGCATATCTGTTGAACCTGCGCATCCGGCATAAGAATGGGGTGAGCCTGGATGTGGACTGCCCGTTCTGCGGGGAGACGAAAGGCAAGCTCAACCTGAACCTGAAGAAGAATGTGTTCAAGTGCAATCGGTGCGGGGAGAGCGGCGGCATGCTCTCCCTGTATGGGAAGATATATGGGGTAGACAACCAGACCGCCTGTAAGGAGATCAAGGATGCCCTGGGAAAGAATGAAATGGCTCCGTCCTACCAGGTGAGGAAAAGGGAGATTGCCCCGAAGGAGCCGGAGATAGAGAGTTCCCCACCCGCACCGGATGCAGTAAGGCACAGGACGTACAGCATGTTCCTTTCCATGCTGGTGCTGGCGGACACCCACAGGCAGAACCTCCTGGACCGCGGGTTCACGGAGCGGCAGATAGAGGAGAACGGATATAAGAGCACGCCGGTCTTCGGCTTCAAGAAGCTCACAAGGAAGCTGCTGGAGGCAGGCGGCACCGTGAAGGGCGTGCCTGGCTTCTATCAGGACGAGGACGGAGAGTGGACCATCCATTTCTCCAACAGATCCTCCGGGTTCCTGGTACCGGTCCGCAACATGGACGGCCTGATAGTGGGGGCACAGATACGCCTTGACCACCCCTATGACGGCAGAAAGTACATCTGGCTCTCCAGCACGAACTTCCCCATGGGAGCTTCCTCCGGGAGTCCCGTCCATCTGGCGGGCAGCCCGGGGGAGAAGACCATCTTTATTACGGAGGGCCCTCTAAAGGGAGACCTTGCCCATGCCCTGTCCGGCAGGACATTCGGGTGCGTGCCTGGGGCAAACCAGTATGCGAACCTGCCGCCGTTCCTACAGGCGATGAAGCTGATGGGGACGGAGGCGGTCTATGAGGCCTACGACATGGACAAGCTGCTGAAGACCGCCTGCAGGGGGGACTACAACGAGAAGTGCGTCCACTGTGAGAACTACCGGAAGTACCGGGAGGGACAGGACATCCCCTGTGAAAAGAAGAGCGTGAAGCGCCAGAACATCCAACGGGGATGTAGGAAGCTGGCGGAGATCTGCCGAGAGCTCGAACTGTCCGCAAAGGCCCTTACCTGGGACACGGATGAAGACGGGGACTGGGCGGAGCATGTGAAGGGCGTGGACGACTACCTGCATGGCCTGGAGCAGAAAGACAGAAAGGATTGAGGAAGTGATGGAATGATGATACCGGAGTGGTGCCAGATGGTGCTACCCCGGTTTTTCTATGCACAGAATAAGTAGAATCTCTTATTTTTGCATAAGGTTTGTTGGCTTTTATGGAAACCCTGCGTATAAAACAGTAAACAGGGGACGGAGCGGGCAGCCATGCGGCCATCTGCGGACAGTTCCCGGAAAAGAGGAGATGACATTATGTACCAGAAGATTATCGTGCCCATAGACCATGGGAACAGGAACATGAAGACCGAGCATAAGATATTCACTTCCGGGTTCGTGGAGGGCGACTGCAGACCTGCGCTGGGGGAATACCTCTATTATGGAGGGCGCTACTATGCCCTTGCGGAGCAGCGGATACCCTATATGCGGGACAAGACCGTGGATGACCGTTTCTTTATCCTGACGCTGTTCGCAGTGGCCATGGAGGCGGAGAAGCAGATGCTCAATGCGCAGAATATCATCCTCCAGGCAGTGCTGCCGGTGGGTCTGCCCCCGAAGCATTACGGCGCACTGTATGGGAAGTTCGAGGATTACTTCAGGGGCAGGGGAGTCCAGCAGTTTGCTTATAAGGGCATCCCCTATAAGGTGGAGATTGTGGATGCTGTTTCATTCCCTCAGGACTATGCCGCCGCCATGACGGTCTACCAGAGGATAGCGGAGTATAACAAGGTCATCACGGTGGACATTGGGGGATTCACCCTGGACTATCTGATGATCCGAGGTGGCAGGCCGGATTTAGGGGTGTGTGACTCTCTGGAGAAAGGCGTCATCAAGCTGTACAATGACGTGGCATCCCGCATCAACTCCGAGAAGGATACCCTGCTGGACGATACGGACATCGACCGCATCATTCGCGAGGAGAAGACGGACTATGACAGGGAGGTCCTGCGCATCGTGGGGGACATGACCAGGACTTTCGTGGATGACATCCTGGGGACTCTCCGGGAGCGGGGACTTGACCTGAAGACCAGCTGCGTGGTGTTCATCGGCGGTGGGGCGATGCTGTTAAAGAAGTACCTGGAAAGCTCGGACAAGATTGGGCGCAGCATCTTCGTGGAGGACATCTGTGCCAACGCAAAAGGATATGGCCTGCTCTACCAGATACAGAGGAAAGGCAGGTAGCTGCCATGGGGAAGAAGAACGCATTTGTGACCACCATAGGGTTCAATAAGAATGACCCGGCCCATGTGCAGGTGGCGGAGTTCTTAAACGGCATGGAACGGGGGAAGGCGCAGTACATCGTCAATGCGGTGCTGGCCTACCAGAACGGGGGAGGAGGTGCAGGGTCATCCCCTCCGGTACAGACTCTGGACTATGAAAAGATACGAAGCTTCGTGCTGCAGGTAATTGAGGAGCATGAACAACAGGTGGGGCAGGTGGGCGGTGTGGAGAGACGGATGGAAAACATGTCCGTACCGGAGCCGCCAGATGGGACTGGGGAGGACGGCAGGATGCCGGGGGATGGGATGCCCGGCTTCGACGAGGATGCTTTAAGCGGCATCCTGTCGTCCCTGGAGGCATTCAAAGGATGAACGGAAAGGCGTTCTTTCTGATATTTGAGTAACTCTGCTGGGCGACACTTTGTCATTCTCATTTGGCTTTGCTAAGTCAATTTGGTGACTCAGGGCAAATTCGGAAAATAAGCGGATGCCTACAGTACAGAAAGAACCTCTTCATTGTCCTGCCTCTCTTTTTCCGAACAGTTCGCCCGTGGATATGTTAAAATCCTTAAGTGAAGTATCATATTGGGCTATACGGAGCTGCACCACATGGGATTTCTAAAGGAGAACGAGGGAGCGAAGCGGGCGGAGAAGATGGATGTGTGTTAGAATGCCCCGTTGATTTTGGCATTTTTATAAAATAGTTTCAGTCCACTCATTCGCTCTTTCATGATATAGAAATAGCTCCGCAGGAATTTTGATGGTATCTGGAGGAACAGGTGTCTGTATCATACAGCCTTTCAGTGTAAGCCCATGTGTTCCGGTTTCCTGATCGGGTTTTAAGTGCATCATGAGAAAATGGGAGCTTCCCTGATGTGTTTCCGGGCGCGATTTCAAATATTGTTTGGAGTAGAAAGTGAGGTCATAATTTTTGCTACACTCATATTCTATAGCGATATAGCACATCCCTTTCGGACAGCATTGCTTCAGTGCGGCATAAATTTGTTCCCGTACCTGTCGCAACTGTTCTGAGGAATATCTTTCTTTCAGTTTGGAATCGTTCAATTCTTCTTCTGTATTTCTCCATACATCGATTAGTGTAACAGTATTTAAATGGCAAAAGACATCATCTCCAAGACTATCCATAAAACAGAAAGAACGGCATTTTCCGACAGTCAGAGTAACTGGCTTTTCTATAATGTGTTGGATAGGATTTGGCTTGTGTGTTATGGCTATTGGCATTTGGGGTGTAAAGTCGGGCAGTTTTTCAACACTGGCAATGTTCAGCGTCAACAGCCTGAGGTTATCCCATTCCATGTCTTTCAGCCATTCAGGAACTGTCCAGCCTGCACTCATCAAATCGAAGAATAATTGGAGCATTCCATAATCATCAGAGTTCATGGGGCTGCCCATGCCGCCCTCTATCTGAAGACGTTCAGTGCCAATGCAGAGATTGTTGCAATGCAGATAGCTGTATTCATAATTTTCATGCTCTTTCAGCATCCTCCTGTGGTTACGGATACCTTTCCTGTTCCGGCTTTCCGGTTCGATGTACGGCTCAATGATGTAAAGCTTTGCTTCATCGGATAAGGTCATGCCGACGATGTGGTATTTCCTGCCATCATGCTCGGTGGTTTTCCCGATTACGAGAACATTCCGCCATTTTGTGTGGAAATCTTCTAATAAGGAAAAATTCATAGTTATACCCCTCTGCCCGCTTTAGCGGGCAATCAATTCAATAGTTTGAAAGGAACTTTCAAACTTATATCTCATCAATTCTATCAATCAGTGAAAGCGTGAAAGGCCTTGCCAAAGAACACTGTCAGTCCTCGGTGAAATTCCTTTTCAGCTTATTGATGTATTTCTCCAACATGGAAATCAAAGTGGAAATCTCACGCGGGTCAGTATCCTCCATTGCGTGTTGCTCGGCTTCAAATATCCACATTATGTTTTTCTCACCATATTTGCGTCCCTCGTCTGATAATCGTATCACCTTGCGGTTTCTTGTACCGGGAACATGTTCCAAAAAGATGTATCCCTTTTTTATCAGCCCCGATATTATGGAGTTTACTGTTTGTTTCGGCAGGAAAAGAAGTTCACACAGGTCTTGCTGAGAATATTCCCTGTCTGTCGTAAGCAGCATTGACCATACGCAGATTTCACCATCGGAAACTCCTGACCTGACAGCGGCAGCATGGTAAAGGGAATTCAGTTCTTTTATATGCTGATTGATTACATCGATTTGCCTTTTTACCTGCTCGTCCATTTTACTCTCCTTTGCAGATGTCCAAATGCGGACTATATATAAATACTATAGTCTGAAATCGGAAGTCTGTCAATAAAGTTTCTTTTATGAAAGCCCCAAAATATCTTTTAAAATTATATTGACAAACATCTGATTTCGGAATATACTACATAAATGCAATTTATATCCGATTTCGGACTTTGAAAAGACGGCTTTGATTTGTGATTTTGCAATAACAGCGTGCATCCTGATGGTGGCGGTTTCGTTTGGGCTGTATGGTGTACGAAACATGAAGATCCTGAAGCAGAGCGGTAAAGAAAAACGACAAATCGAGGAATGGGAAAGGAACGGGTGTTTATAATGGATCAGATAGCAGTATGGTTTGCATCGACACTTGGAAAATACATTTCAGCAAAGGCAGTGGTTTTTATTATATCAATGGTGCCAATTCTGGAGCTGAGGGGTGGATTGCTGGCTGCGCCTTTGCTCAACGTACCGATTACGGCGGCGGTTCCGCTTTGTATCATCGGCAACATCCTTCCGATACCTTTTATCCTTCTTTTTATTAAAAGAATCTTTAAATGGATGAAGAAAGCACATATATGTGAAAAGCTGATTACAAAACTGGAGGATCGTGCCGTAAAAAAGAGCGGTTCCATCAAAAAAGCAGAATTTTGGGGGCTGGCCCTGTTTGTCGGTATTCCATTACCGGGGACAGGCGCATGGACGGGATCGTTGATTGCGGCATTATTAAATATTGATTTTAAGAAAGCGGTACTCGCGGAACTGCTGGGCATTGCGATGGCGACGGTCATCATGTCGGTTCTTGGCTACGGGCTGCTTGCCGCCCTGTTTTAATTCAGCAGAAAGATTGGTATTTTTCTATCAGTATACCAAATGGAGGAATCGGAATGCTTACAATATTGGTAGTGGAGGATGACCGCGAACTCAGACAGTTATTTAACAGGGTGCTGACACAGAACGGGTATTTTGTCAGGGAGGCAGAAAACGGGAAAGCGGCTCTGGATGCTCTGGAGCAGGAATATGTGGACTTGATTATTTCGGATATTATGATGCCTGTCATGGACGGCTATGAGCTGGTGCGGTCCCTGCGGGATGCGGGTATTCAGATTCCGGTTCTTATGATCACGGCAAAGGATGCCTTTGATGACATGCGTCTTGGCTTCCTTTCCGGCACGGACGATTATATGGTAAAGCCGGCCAATGTAGGGGAAATGGTCTTAAGGGTGGGCGCTCTGCTTCGCCGGGCGCAGATGATTACAGACCATAAGCAGGCCATAGGAAATACAGAACTGTTTGCAGATTCCCTGACAGTCATAACGGAGGGGACTTCCCATATACTGCCCCAGAAAGAGTTTATGCTTCTTTATAAGCTGGCGTCTTTTCCGGGAAAGATTTTTACGAGACAGCAGCTCATGGATGATGTATGGGGATATGATATGGAGACAGATCCCCATACGCTGGATGTGCATATCGCAAGGCTGCGGGAACGTTTCAGGGATAACCCGGATTTTCAGATTGTGACAATCCGTGGAGTGGGATATAAGGTGTTGAAGAAATGAGGACAAAAGACGGGAAGTGGAAGGTCAGCATAGATTTATACTTTATTTTGATGAATATTCTTGTGTTTGTGGGTGTATCCATTGTGTCCGCTATCATATCGGCATTGATCTACTGGGGTTTCCACCGTCTGGTTGAGATCCCGGAGGCAATCTATACGATTGTTATAAGCATTGTCATGGGTGGTGTCGTTAGAACATTTCTTTATCAGAAAGTTCTTGCCCCAATTAACCATCTGAGCAGGGCCATGGAACGGGTGGCGCAGGGAGATTTTACGGTAAGGCTCCGGGAGGAAAGCAGCCTGGACGAGATGCAGAGGCTGTACGACAATTTTAATGTCATGGTAGGGGAACTGGCAGCAACAGAGGTGCTGCAGTCGGATTTCGTGTCTAATGTTTCCCATGAGTTTAAGACGCCGATAGGAGCTATTGAAGGGTATGCCACGCTGCTGCAGGGGAAACCGGACCTTCCGGCACAGGAGGCTGAATATACTGAAAAAATTTTAAGCAATACAAAACGGCTGTCTGTTCTGGTAAGCAATATCCTTCTGCTCTCCAAAGTAGAGAGCCAGATCATTCCGGCAGTGAGGGAGCAGTACTGTCTGGATGAACAGGTCCGGCAGGCAATCGTCCTGTTGGAAGATAAGTGGACAAAGAAAGAGATAGACCTTGCCGCAGAATTGGAAACGACATGTTATGAAGGGAATGAAGCTCTGCTTTTGCATGTGTGGCTGAACCTGATTGACAACGCAGTGAAATTTAACCCGGCAGGGGGGAGTATTTTTATCTGTTTAAAAGCATCGGAACAAAATGTGCTTATTTCTGTAAAAGACAGCGGATGCGGGATTTCTGAGGCGGACAGGAAACGTATTTTTGATAAATTCTATCAGTCGGACACTTCCCACAAGGATGAAGGGAACGGGCTGGGGCTGGCTCTGGTCAAACGGATTGTAGCTATCCACCAGGGACATATTGAGGTAGAGAATTGCGCAGAGGGAGGGTGTAAGTTTACCGTGGTATTGCCAAGGAGCCCTGTTATGTTTAAAGACAGTATGTTAACATTCCCGGTGGGAGTCCCATCCCCAGTTGCAGTCGGGCTGGGAATAATGGCGTTTGCAGTTACAGGAAGAACAGCCTTTCTCCTTACAATCGC
>OFFP01000733.1_pt1 | contig 25660 bp, 6 predicted proteins | sample 1521431 | NCBI WGS metagenome assembly OFFP01 (sample SAMEA3504104, study PRJEB24116) | mouse gut metagenome | biome: mouse gut; feature: mouse-associated habitat; material: faeces | place: Denmark | collected 2011
TGTTCAAGCCCCGTATAGAACTTCGGCAGATCGGCGTTCGAGACGAAACCAAGATTCTGGGGGGGATCGGAATCTGCGGCAGGCCTCTGTGCTGCCATACCCATCTATCGGATTTTATTCCCGTGTCCATTAAAATGGCCAAGGAGCAGAATCTGTCTCTGAATCCCACCAAAATTTCCGGCGTGTGCGGCAGGCTGATGTGCTGCCTGAAGCATGAAGAAGACACCTATGAGGAATTGAACCGCAGACTTCCCGGCATCGGTGACTTTGTGACCACCGAGGACGGACTCAAGGGGCAGGTGCAGAGTGTAAATGTGCTGCGCCAACTGGTAAAAGTGGTGGTGGATAAGGAGGATGAGAAGGAAATCCTGGAATATCCGGTGGAAGAACTGCGTTTTAGACGCCGCCACAGCAAGAAGGAACAGATGGAACTGTCCAAGGAGGAATTGCAGGAACTGGAACGCATGGAGCAGGAGGATCAGCTGGAGAGCCGGGAGGAGCAATCGGATTCCCGGGACGGAAAGCAGGAGCGGAGCGACAGATTCGGAGAAGCGGGAGCCGAGAAACGCGAGCGGCAGGAACGGCCCGTCAGGACGGGAAGAGAACGGGCAGGCAGGGATAGACGTCAGGAGCATGGCCAGCGGCAGCAGGAATGTGGAAGTCATGGGACCACTGGCAACGCCGCCGGAATCGAAGGCGATACCGACGAAAACAGGCGGTACCAGTCTGCTTAAAATAAAGGCCAGCGTATAACCGGGAATGATGATCCAGTAGATACTGACTCCCGTCAATACGCGCACCATGGAGAGCGCCACCGCACAGGCCACGCCTGCCGAGAGCGCGGCGTTCATCATCTTAAAAGATACGTTACCGCCCGTGATCTCCTCTACCTGCTCATTCAAAACCTGCACCGCAGGCTCGGCCTTGACAATATAGTAACCGATGATGATTCCCACCGGAATCAGCGCCCACTTATAACTGCTGTCCGCAATACCGCTGCCCAACAGGCTTCCCACGGGAGCAAACCCCACATTCACCCCGGTCAGGAAAAGAATCAGTCCCAGCACCGTGTAAATAAACCCGACCGCCATTCTCTGTACCTGACGCTTGCGGTAGATCTTTCCCCGCAGCTGAAACAGCAGGAACACACCGATCACCGGCAGAATACTGCTCAGCACTTCCCGCACATAATCCGGGATCTCCGCTGCAAATTCCCGCACCACGTCCTGGGTGGTCACCAGCACCGGTATCTCCACCGCCGTGTAGATCGCCTCTGTTGGATGGTAGAAAATACCCAAAAGCAGCACCATCAGAATCGGTCCCACACTGCACAGCGCGATCAGACCGAAACTGTCATTGCTTCCTTCTTTATCACTCCGCGCCGCGGAAAGGCCCACGCCCAGCGACATGATGAAAGGCACCGTCATCGGGCCTGTGGTTACACCGCCCGCATCGAAAGCTACCGCGATAAAATCCGACGGTGTCAGGAATGACAACACAAACACCAATATGTACAAAATCGCCAGCAGCATGGATAATCTTACCTTAAACACAATACGCAGCAGCGCGATCACCATAAAGATTCCCACGCCCACCGCCACGGTCAGGATCAGCACCATATTCGGAATCGCCGACACCTGATTCGCCAACACCTGCAGATCCGGCTCCGAGATCGTGATGATGGCTCCCATGATAAAGCAGACCACCGCCATCAGTACGATGCTGTTGCTCTTGACCAGCCTGCCGCCGACACCCTGTCCAAGCGGCGTCATCGCCATCTCTGCTCCCAGCTGGAAAAGCCCCATGCCCATGATCAGAAGAAACGCCCCCGTCAGGAACAGCACCAGCGTACTGATCTCCAACGGTACCAGTGTAATGCTGAGAACCAGCACAATCATCGTGATCGGCAGCACACTCGAAAGGGATTCCTTCGTCTTTTCTTTCAGTTTCTCATTCATCTGTTATCAATATCCTCCCTTCCTGCTCAGATTGCTGATATCTTCCTTGTCACCTTAAATAATCTCTATTCATTATCCTACAGAAAAATCAATGAAAAAGAAATAAAAACCGGTGTTAAGAAGTTGTTAAAAAATAAGGACAGTGAAAAGTCTCCTTTTCCCTGCCCTGTCCTCCGGCATATCTTATCCGTTGTCCCGCACGCTGCAATGTCTATTCGTCCTCCCCGATATCCTGCGACGCCGCCACTGCCGATACGACAGACGACACCACTGCGATTATAACGGGTATCAGAACAACTACAAATCCTCCTGCCAATAACATAAATCCCATAACAAAGCCTCCTGTTAATATCCGTAAGGTTAACACCCACAATAGAATAATCATACCAGATTCCGGAAAAAGTGTAAAGGCTTTGCATTAAATTCAGCAGCTCCGAATGCTTCTACGGCCTAAGACTTTCTCCAAGATGACCCGAAAGAACTTCATAATTCAAGTCACAGAGCGGCGGAAAAATATCTTCCGCCGCTCTGTCTGTTCCTGTTAAATCGTATCTTCTGTGATCTCTACCTGCAAAGATGTTGCCTCGGAACCCGTCACAACCTTTAAATAAGCTGTCTGGCCTGCTGTCAATTCTACAGCTGCCGAATATTTCCCCGTACTGCTATTCTTTGTAAGCGGCGTATATGTTCCATCCAGATACGGCTTATCAACATATACCCGTGCATAAGATACATTAACACCAGAAGTACCTTCGCTACATGCAAACGTATAGGAACCGTCCTCTTCCGCAACGAACTTTACAATTGCTGTATGCTCAGAACCAACCTTCGTTGTGCTTACCGTCGTCTGAGAGCCGGCACTCACTGCACTTACAGGCATACGCTTCTCGACTTTAATCTTCCTTGATTCCGGTAAATCTCCATAACCAAAAGAATATTGCACTTGTATAAGAATCGTTTCATTCTGATCCATAACTTTCGTCATACCGGATGACGGAGAAGAACCACTGGAAGCCCTTTTCAAATACGATGTCTGCATAATATCTTTATACTCGCTTAAATAGAAACCGCTTACTCCGGTCTCGCCGCTTTCTGATGGAGTATCATAGACATTAAAATTATACTGTCCGGCTTCCTCAGCGGTAAAGCTTACCCACTGCGATTTGCTGTTTATCGCCACACCCGCATCAACCGTCAGTTCCGCCGGCGCCACCTTCTCCGCTTTGATTGTAAATTCTACCGGATCCGAAAAATTTCCATATACGCCTATTCTCAAATAGAGCTTCTCATCAGCAGAAATTATTCTTTCCAATGTAGACACTGCATTTGCATTTACATCCCCCATTCGAGATCCACTTGAATTTATATTATTGTTGCGGTAAAGAGTTACTTGTTGGCTGCTCTTATTCGTGACCGTGACAGCATATCTGGCCTCCTCCTCCGCAGTAATAATATACCATTGAGAATAATGATCCCCATAGTTTGTACCTGGCTCCACCGAACCGCTCACTTCACTTCCGTCAGCGAGTTCTGTGATGGTTTCTTTCTGTGCCCTGATGATAATACCCTGCCATTCATAAGCATACCTATCACATGGCCTTACCTTCAGGTACACAGTCTGTCCTGCTTCCAGTTCAATCGCCTTGCTGACTCCATCACCGGAATACTCATTAAGGATTTGATCACCAACAGGATCTGTCATACTCTCCAGGACATATGCTCGTATACCGCCACCAATATCCGCAATACCGCTTGAAGCAAATTTATAATATCCTGCCTCCTTTGCAGTAAAAGTAAGATAGACATAATCATTCGAACCATTGAATGCGTGATCAATGCTTACTTCATTATTCTCTGAAAAGGTGAAATATGAATTCCTGGCTGTAGCTTTTAAGATAAGATCATAATTCCATGTATATGCCCGGATCCATACCGTCTCCCCCGCATTCAGCGCTACCTGTCTTAAATAGGAAGAAGAGGACGTGGATAATTGCCTGCCTGTCTGATCATAAACATATATACTACTCGACACATTATTTCCCGAGTTATTAAATGCACCGATCTCATATGCATCTGTCTTTGGCGCTGTAAACTGGAACCAGCTCTTCTGCCATCCTTCCAGTGGCTGCCCTGCATCCGTAAGCGATATAAATTCTACCTTCTCGGCTGCTATGGAAGACTCAGACCGTGCTTCCAGATAAATCACTTCATCCTTCTGCAGCTGGTATAAGCCATAGTCGGCACTTTCTTTCAACGTCTCTCCACCCTGCTCATATACGTCAAAAACAGAAGTCGGAGTGGAAGAATTTCTACTAAAATCATAATATCCATTCTCGGGAGCCGTGAAAACATACCAGTGTCCGGGCTGAACGGAAATCTGCCGATTCAATTCCAGTACCGTTCGATTTGCAATACCGCCCTGCAGACTTCCGATGCGTTCAACACAGATTGTCATACTCTCGGAACCTTGATAAGAAAATTCCCAAACATCACCTGCTTCAGAAGCCGTCCACCTTTCTCCAATGGTCTTTACACCATTCCTGATTTTATAGCATACATACTGTCCTTCCTCAGGCGCTGTAAATCGGAATGTCTGTGTCTGTCCGCTTCCAAGTTCCACCGCAACAGGTACACCTAATGTAATCTCTTTTACTGTTTCCTTACGGTCATCGTCTTCGTCACGCAGGTCCTCATTCTGTCCGTAATATACCATAGAAGCGTACGCATCACCTACCGCATAGACTGTAATCTCATACCTTGCGATCACTTTTTTGGTTATGCCGGATTTCACTTCAATTCTGGCTTTTCCATTCTTTACCGCATTTAAATTTGCCGTAAAAGTACCTGCATTTGCCGTAACTTTTGCCACTTTAGTATCTGAGCTTGACCATGTAAGCTTATCTGTCATTGCCTGTGCTGCACCTGGATTAGCCGGCGTCGCTACCAGAGAATAACTATTGCCGGAAACAAAAGGATAGCTGGAAATGCCTCCTTTATCCCTTACGCGGATGGCAATACCTCCAATTTCATCTTTCTCCAGACCATCATCCCTTGCCGGAAGTTTCGTTGTTCCGAACGCCTTGGATGCCGGTTTAGAAGAAATATCTTCAAACAACGCCGTTACCGTAACATTATATTTGGACTGCTGGGTCAATCCCGTAAGTTTGTAATTATAATATGCTTTATACTGCTTGCCGGATTTACCATTATCTTCCGCCCACCATCTTTCGGTTTTATCATTCCACACTACGGCTGATGCCCTCAAATAAATACTCTGTATTTTCTGTCTTGCATCTGTAACATCAATCCGGTATGCGTCAGCATACTGATTTCTCTCAAACCTTACTGTGCCCCGATTATCGATCACATCGGTCATGGTAAGGCCTTTGACAGGAGCCAGATCCGTAGATTTCACATTTACGGTAACTGTCTGTTCCAACACTGTGTCTGTAAGAGTCAATTTGACGGAGCCTTTACCATAAGCAGTCAGGGTTCCATATCTTGACAGTTTAAAGACTGCATTATCCTTAAGCTGTTGGGCAACTTTCTCTCTGTCAATCCTGCCATATACATCATAATAATTCTGGTCTAATGTGCGTTTCCCTTCCTTATAATCTACCAGCCGTTCCAGGTTGATTGTCTGGCCTGTCTGAATGGTAGTATTCCGGGCTTTGATCGTATCTGCTTCCGCCACGATCCTGATCCGCAGCATGGATTCACATCCCGTATTCTCATCCTCCGCAATCACACACAGATCATTATAATAATTATAAGAATTTCTTGTAGGCTGCTTCAACGTAATCTTACCATTCTTTGCAATCGTCACACGCTCATCTTTTGTCCAATAGCTGGAAGCAGAATCTTGATCGCAGAAATAATAAGAAATCTTCGGCACAACATAATCACTCTTGACTTTTGGATCCAAAGGCTGCAGTGACAGTTTTACATAGTCCTCATAATGCGCGTCGTCAGCCGCCGGAGCCTTATCCCGGAAATAACCGCTCAGATCGATCTGTGTACTGCCGCTCTTCAACTCTACAACATACACATTCTCCTCTTCCAGGAATTCCAGATAGGTGCCTTCCTGTAAAGAAGCTTCCAATCTCTCAACCTGGGGTTTCGTTGTTGCAAACCCTTTAGCAGTGCCCGCATAAGATTCCTGCACCTGGCAGCCGTCGGAAAGCGTACGTACTGCACTGACATTTCTTAGATATACTGTATAGTCTTTACCATATTCCAGGCCCTCAATCTTTAACTGTACAATATCCAAATGAACTTTCTTCTTGCTGTCCCAGACTCTACTACTATTTTCTTCAGATACAGACATAAACCTGGGTGCAACAGCAAACCTGCCTTCCCATTGTCCATTTTTCATTCCGCTGATCGCCGTCTCGAAATCATCTGCTTTGCGGTTCTTACCTTCCATAACATAGATTTCTCTACGGTATCCATCCTTAACAATCGGATACTGTATCACCACATCATTATCCAGCGCTGTTATTTTGGATATTTTCGGAGCCGTAACCTTCTTTACCGTAACAGCCGTCGTCGCTGTCTTTACAGACTTACCTTCAATCTTCTTCTTGATACCATCCACTATATGCATAGGATAAACAGTTACTTTGGCGGTACCTTCTTTCAATGCCGTTACTTTACCATACTCATCAATATGCAGGATATCTTCCTTGCCTTTCTCTACCTCATAACCAAGACAAATTGTATCCGCCTGCTGCACCTTGGTAATCTTAACGTCTAATTCCTGTTCTTCACCAACCGCCATTGTTTTAAGCGGCGAATTAAAGGCGAGAGATTTCGGTGCAACAGCATCCCGCAGGTCTCCCAGACAGGTGGATTTACTGAACTGCAGTTTAAACTGTTCAATATATCCATCCTCCCAGCGAATGCTGAAATCAGCATCCTTTGCTTTCTCCTCCGCAGGATCTTTTGCATTAAATACGGCGGTAACGGCAGTTCTGTAAACTGTATCTCCGTATTCATCTTCTATCCTTATCCGCGTTGGCCCGGATACGATTCTGCCGCCTGCCTTTTCAAGCGATTTTTTATATACCGCTTTATTCCAGATACTCAAATCCGATCCATATTCTGCGGGCGCCATAATCCGTATCGCTACCCAGTTGCCGTCTTTGTTATCATAAGTTACAAATGGGATTCCACTCTGTGTAACGAAAAGATGCTGATAAGATCCATCCTCCAGAGTAGTGACCGTATCTACCCCTGTAACCCGACTGATACCGGAGACGCTTACCGATGCCACACCGGAACGGCCTCTGACGACCGTGATAAAACCGCCCTCATCCGCCACGCAGCTGTAATTTCTTGCACAGATGCCCTGTAAATTTCCATAGGCTAATCTCAGTGTATACCGCTCAGCTCCTGCACCGGTGAAGAGACCATCCCAGAGCTCCTCACCTGCCTCATATACCGCAAAATGAGGCGAATAAAAACCATCGTCTGTATCCGTCCATGCCGGGAACCATCCGCTTGACGATTTCTTAAAATAGTCCTCGTCTCCTTTAACGATATCTGCAGCAACTACAAAGTTACCTGCCAGATTGCTGCATTTTGCAAACTCATCATATACGGCATCATAAATATACTGTACTTCGCTCCCTGCTTCTGCTGTCAGCTGCGGGGTCATGACCGTAAGCTTCTTGGGCGTTACCGTCACTTCCGCCAAAGTACAGGTACTCATAGGAGCATACTTTCCGTTCCCTTTAAATAATACTTCTACCGTGTATGTACCGCCGTTTTTGGTCCATACCCATTCCTCAGCATCCTGAGGAAGCGTTCTCCCCTTATAAACAGCAAATCTGTCTTCGTCCTCGTCACAATACACCTGATAGATCAACTCGACATTCTCAGCCGCAGGAACTTCTACTTCATCCTTTGTTCCATCCGGTTTCGTAGATACAGCGTACAACTTAAATCCGTTTAACGCATTCAGAAATTCTGTATCGAACGCAGGACTGCCGTTATATTCCTGTGATTTCCTCTGCGTTGTCCAGGCCTTGCCGTCAGCGCCTCTGATCTCAAGCTGTGCTTCTCCCATAGGCGTTACAGCGATATCTTTCCGAATATTCTCACCATTGACTACTTTATAGTTCCGGTTGCATGAATGCAGCTTGTCCGGTACAACTCTGTACCTGTAACCCTCCTGGAACGAGCCATACTCTTTCTCCCATGCCACCTCATTGCCGTTTGCGTCTTTCAACGGATTGCCATCAGCATCTACCTGCTGGCTCTCTACCTTCAATATAAGCATACAGTTATAAAATGAGGGAGAATCTTCAAGCTCTTCATAACTGCCGAGCATCACCCATTCACCGGTCTCAGGTTTTCCGGCCGGAACTGCAGTGACGTTGGTCCTGATCGCCTCATCCTGATCTGCAAGGAATTCTTCTACGGAAACACCCGTAAACCCTTCAAGCTTGTCCTGTGCATTGTTAAGCGAAACAGCCAGATCCTGCTGACCGATCACAAAATACACCTCCGCAGCAGGTGCGGCATATTTGCTGCCTGAATTATAATACGTAACAGTTAACTTATAAAGGCCTGCATTTACAGGACTTATAAAACTACGGCTATTAAAAGAGTTCGCGAAGTCACTCTTCATAACCGGCTTACCGTTTTCCATAAGCGGATTGCCATCAGCATCTGTCTCCATGGCTTCCTCTACTGTTTTGTATCTGCTTTCATACCACGTATATGTAAAGTCATTTACCGCGTTTGCCGTTAAATCCGCAGATGTGACGGCATCCTTTAATCCCGCCTTCTTATAATCTCCTCTGCTGTTAAACAGCCTCTCACCGTCATAAACCCTGGTCCATGCATTTTCCAGGATCGGATGCTTTTCCAGACTGCCGACAACTTTCGTTGTATCAATAACAGCGTTCGCCCCGCTCACGCTGAGTTTCACCATGTATTTTTCATTTTCCAGTGTTTCCCTGTCCGTCTTCACCTGATAAGAAATATCGCTGGAATTTACATCGGCGTTGATATCCTTTTCATTCTGCTTTATACCGCCTGCCATATATACTGCTTTTTTTCCGGTAAATCTAACCCAGTATTCCGCATTCTGGTCAAATCCGAGTTTTACATCTTCCGTAAGGATATCTTCACGGTTTTCTGTTACATTTCCTGCCGCATCCTTGATCTGTGTTCTTTTTACAATTTCAAAGACCGGTTCATACGACTGTGTCATATTTGCCCCGATATAACTGGTTCCCCAGATATGATCCTTTAATTTATCGGGAATTTTATTACTGTCGTCAAGTTTCTCACCATCCGCTCCGAGTATTTCCGGTTCTACTTCGGCAAGCACTTCACCAACTGTCTGTGCACTGTTAAACTCCGTCTTCTTAAGGGACGGTTTTACAATCCATTCTACAGCGCCGATCTCCACAATAATGTCTCCAACAGAACCTGCATATATTTTGTCGTCTCCGGCATAAGCAGTCCTGTAGGCATAGACACCCGTTTCTGTCGGTGTACCCTCCAGTTCTCCTCCAACAGTCAACTTACAATAATTCTGGCTGCCCTCTTTCCAGGCCTCAAAATTTACCGCATGCCAAGCAGAATCTGTTTGAGCATCCGCAAGTACATTCTCAGTCTCTTTTCCTTCCTGATCCCGAACAACCTCTACGACCTGCGTATCCAGATATTCTTTCTTTGCAAAATTCTGTGCTGTATTTTTTATTTCATGATAAGGAACCGTAATCTTAGTAATCTTACGGGCTGCATTATTCGCCAATACAAATTCCTGCTTATCGTATTTAGGCGCATCATATTCTGATCCTAACGTTAACTTTACCCTGGTTTCCTTTAAATCGGCAATGTTAAGATGAATATCTTCTCCTTTGAGTTCATAATTTTTCTTATAATTCTCAGCATTTGTTCCGATAAATTCCACATTCAGCGCTACAACGTAGTCTTCACTCATAAGCAGCTGTCTTTCCGGATCACTGGATGTTATTGAAACATCCGTATATGCTTCTCTCACATCAACCGCAACGCTTATGTCTTTATTATCCGCTGTCTGATCGGACACAAAACCCATTCCGTCGGAAGAATCTACCGTAAATTCCGGCAGGGGCACATCTTTTGCCTTTATTCCGGCCATAACATCCAGACTGTCCCCATAAGGTATCACTCTCACAGACGCTTTGGTAATCTCAAAGTCAAAGATCCCTTTCGCCTCTTTATAAGCGCCTGCTTTGGCCGGAAGCGTGATCGCAAGCTTATACTTACCTGCATTTCTCGGAGCAACTCCCTCACCGAGAGACTTTCCTTCCGCATCCTGCCAGTCATAAGTCAGCTCACTGACAGCGCTGAACACCGGCAGGGGCACTTCACTGCCATCTTCACTCTTAACAGAAATGGCCCACAAAATATCCGAATCAACCTCCATGGTCTTCCTGCCGTCCGCATCTGTTGATTCTGTTGCAAACAACGGCTCACCCCGTCGATATTCGGCCTGCTGATAGGAAGCCAAATTTCCACCAGCCACAAATACATATACAGCCTCCGGCTGCTGATCGCCTTCTGCAGCTGCATCAGTATCTCCCATTACTTCATTTTCCGCTTCATTTTCCGGAGCAGCCGCCTCCTGATCGGCATTCTCCAAATCTGCCGATTGCTTATCCCCTTCCAAATCCGCATTCGTCTCTTCGGATGTGTCCATGCTGTCCGCATCTTCCGAACCCGTATTTGTCTCTTCCGATGCGTTCATGCCATCCGCATCCTCCGTGACCTGCATTTCGTCTCCTGACGGTTCACCCGTCTGCTCTTTCGTGGAATCATCCTCACTGTCCGATACCTTTGTCGAGTCTTCATCCGCATTCTGTTCCATCGCGGACTGTTCCTCTCCTGGAGCGGCAAGTGCTGTAGCAGGCACAGATGTAACTGTCATGACAACTGCCAGCGCCATGGCCAGAATCCGCCTGATCCACAATCGTTTCCTGAACTCTTGCATTCTTTCTAATCCTCCTTCATAATTTTATTAAAATATGACCCCATTTTACCCCCCCCCCTTGCCTCTAAGTCAAGAAAAAAGAGTTGACGCATCAAAATCATGTTTGCCTGCGTCAACTCTTTTTCCCGTATCAAAAACAATATATAGTAACTGATCATTCTGTTTCCTGTAGTCCAACTGTAACCAAAACACTATCTGTGCTATAGCAGTATACCACATCTGTATCACTCATTATATTACTTCGCGGATAGTTTTCTGAATAGAATGCCATGACCGTATTAATGTCCTCAACAGATGCAACGTCAAAACACATGTCCAGATAATCATCACCCGCGGCCGCCTTTACTCTTGACGCTGCAATGCCCAGTTCTTCAAACTCATCATACTGCTCCACATAATAACCGGCCTCTTCTAACCTGTCTGCCACTTCGTCAGAACCCGGATATGTCCGCTCTTCCACTGCCGCCTCTGCCGGCGGATTGGCACCACATCCTGCCAAAACAAACATTATGCCCGCCAAAATAATAACAATTGTTTTTCTCATCCTCAACACACTTTCCTTTCCCGATTTACATATTCTACTAAAACGCCCTCATTTTACTACGTGAAATCTTTTTTGGCAATCCTAAAATTCCAAACACTACAGCCATTGTAAATCACAAAGCGACGGAAAACTTCTTCCGCCGCTCTGATTGTACTACTTATTATACTGCTTTACTGCTCTTTTAAACCGATGTTTCCTTATGGATGCTGCTGTAAAAGCCTACATCTTGACGATGCTAATGGGTTACATATACGTCGCAGGAAATCGCATTAGAAAGAGTCCAGTGACCAACCGCAATATATATTGTTTCACCTGCCTGCAGTTCTATATCTTTCATAAAATTATTGTTACCGCCTGCTTCATCATCATACCCATAACCATCGGTAATGGAAACATTATCCAAAGTTCCGGTGTTGGCCTTATCCCCAACATCCTGATTCCTGAAAAACCATGCTTTCGGATCACCAGTGTTATTCGTAGAGCGGAAGGTATATGTCCCGTTCTCCGGAGCCTGGAATGTGATCCACTGATACCGTCCACTCCTGACATCCACATGCGCAAGAACCGTTGCATTACCCGTCTTTGTAACCGTGATCTCATTATTCCCTGAACTGTACACCTCGAGATACACTACAGCATCTTTCCTGATCAGATACGGTGCAGAGTAAAACACATTTCCCTGCCATGCATTCTCACCATAGTATCTGACATAACCATTTGTACAGCTAAAATTATAGAATCCATCCTCGGCAGCCTTAAATGTCAAGTAGGAATACCCGCTTTCGGTAATGCTTACAGATTCATTCACCTTCAACTCTGTCGCCGCCTTACAGGTTACTGTAACCTCAGCTCCCTCGCCTTCAACCTTCGTCTCCGAATTATTGGTGACTCTGATATAGATCTCAGCATTGGCTCCCGCTTTGACAGGTCCAAAGTTCTCGTTCATACTGCTCAGACTTCTATAAATCCTCAGACCCACATTCTGCGGGGCAGTAAAGGTATATTCACCCGCCGCCGTGGTCTTATATGCATACCATTTGCTTTCACCGGCTTCCAGGGACAATGCGATCGTATCCCCGCTTACAGACGCAGGCGCCAACTTCGAAACCGTTACCTGTGCCGTTCCCGCTGCATCAGCGCCGGAATATTCCAGACATCCCTGCATCACATCATCTTCATACAGGAATGTTTCGCTGATAACAGAATCAACGGCTTCCACAAATTTACTGCCGGCACTGCATGAAACGGTATACCAATAATCCTCAGGCGCACTAAAACGTGTAATGCTGATCCTGTCCTTTACAACCGGTACGTCAGTCGTACCCAGCTTCAGGTCTACGGCTTCCAGTTTCCCGGCTGTCACGGTAAGCTTAACCTCCGCTTCACCAAAATTTCCTACCGTAAATTCATAACGGTCTCCACTCTCTTCACGATCTATATGAGCCGCAAAATAGCATCTGTTCACGGTATCCTCATACACACTGTTATCCGCATCGATCCAAAGACCCTTCGCATCACTCACTCTGAAATCATAGTAACCGTCCGCAAAGAGCGGCAGCATGAAGACAGCTGATTCGTTCGCCTTAAGCGTGATCTCCTTCGCCTTATTAAGCTCCAGTTCATTAATTTTATCCTGCGTAATGATAAGCTTGCCTGCAGCGTTCACCTTGATCAGGATAATCTCATCCTTTTCCAAGGTGCCGCCATTTTCATAGTAATCATTTCCGTTTTTATTCGGAAGATATTTACGCATACTTATATTCGCATCACCACTTACAGTATACTTTGCATACTCAGGCGCCTTAAATGTATAATATACAACATTTGCGCCTTCCGGAATCGTCACGTCCGCTTCCGCCTTGCCATTGGAAAGCGTCAATTCGGTTGCCTGCAGTAATGCCGGTGCCTTAAGCGTAACGTCAACCCCTGCGTCAGCAATCATATCTCCTGCCTTCACATTGACGTAAAGCTCCTGCCCTTTCTCCAGGTACGCTTCCGTATTAATCTGACTGCCCTTACCGCCATCAGGCATTTTCCTGTACCATCTAACATCAACGCTGTTCTTATCCTGACCTGCGCCAACCGTATAGTCAAGCACATATCTGCCGTCCGCCGGTATGGTATAGGTATACCACTTGGAGTCCGCTTTCACGATCTTGTCTGCCGCTGTGGACAATGCCTGTGCGGTCACGGGTCTGATCATGATCTTACCGGTTGCACTGATGCCCGCTTCCGTCGCCGTCGGCGCAGTGATCCCGGATGCGGTTATTGTTATTTTCCTGGTTGTGAGCGCTGTATTCCAGTTAGTTCTTTCGGCAGACTTTTTCCCTTTCCCCAGATCGCTAATAATATCACCATAGCCATCTCTAACAGTTATCAACGGCATCGTCTGGTTTTTGGTCTCATCCGCACCGGAAGTATTCTCAACAATAACGATATAACCCAATTTGCTGTCTTCCGGTGTGGTGAAGGTATATTCTATTGAACCATAATCCTCCTTGATCTCAAATGTCTCTTCCTTACCGCTTGTCAGGAATCTCTTCTCATCCGTAACCACCTGCAGCTTACCGCTTACAGCCTTCTCGCCGGTCTGTGTCAGCTTAACATAACAGGTGCCTGTTGAAGAAGTTACCGTTGTCGGAAGCTCACTGAAGAATCCGCTCTCTAAGCTGCCACTTGTATATTGCGCGTCTGCAGTTCCACTCTCCGCATCCGGTATCCATTTGATCGTGTAGCTGTCATTTGTTGCCGCTTTAAATGAATAGTACTTCACTTCATCTTTGGCAAGCGTAACCTGTGTATCACCTTTGGCTATCGCTGTCGGTACGATCTCTTTCACGGAAAGTACAGCTGTCGTCTTGACCCCTTCCGCTGCTGCCGATGCAGCCATAATCTTAAACACATAATCACCTGCGTTCAGCTTCCGCACGCCGGATGTCCCGTTGGCGAAGTGAATATACGGATCACGGGTTGTGTCACTAAAAGCCTTATCGACATGCATAACCTCTACGCTCTGCGCCGCCGCTTCCGCCGGAACAGCCGTTGCCTTTACATGAAACTCATAGTAACCGGCTTTCTTAACCGTGAACGTATACCACTGCGCATCGCCGTAGTTCGCTCCCAGCTCTATGCTGGCGGGAGCCGCCGCATCAAATGTCTTATTATCAGCGACGCTTGTCAAAGTAACTTTTGAATCTGCAGTATCACCTGCCGTCACCTTAATATAAATCTTATCGCCGGCCTTCAAGGCTTTCTTATCGTTAAGAGCAGGCTTAACCACCTCACCATTCTGTACCGTAAACGAGTTGTCGTTATAAGCAATATCGCTGATTTCTCCCAGCTGTGTATCGCTCTCCCAGCTATTGCCTGTTTCTTTCTTTGTCTTACTGTAATACCACTCTACCATCGCATTTTCTGTGGCTGCAACCGTATATACCGTAGCTGCCTTGTCATCCGGTATCGTGTATTCGAACATCTGACTTGTGCCTTTTGTAACCGTCTGTTCGCCGCCCAGAGCTTTTGTTGCCGTTGTAGCAGCCTTGACCGTCACGTCAATCTTCTTGTCCCCGATAACGGCCGCAGGATTAATAACCGTAACAGCGATCACAATTGTCTCGCCGCCTTCCATGAACAGCTTAACTGTCCTGCTTGCAGGAGCAGCCGGTGTCCCAGGTTCGGCCGGATCCGCCATCACTTTTGCTTTCGGAGCTACCACTGCATCCCCATCATAATATTCGGTATCATCATTCACTGCAAGAAATTTCGCGTCAATCTCGTCGGAAGGGCTGTAAGTAAAGCTGTAATCGCCCGTAACATCCGCCTTGAATCTTACGTACTGTGTCTCCTGCGCATTATCTTTCGTAAACGACATGGATGCTCCGACATCACCAACCGCCAGTGTTTTGGATAAATCTCTCTTTGTCACATAAAGCTCGGAATTTGCTCTGACTTTAATAAATACAGTCTCTCCCGTCTTCATGCCTAATTCAAACTGCCCAGAATAAACAGGAGTCTGATTTCCCTGCGGCTGCTTCTCATATTTCTCAATTCCGCCGACAAACGTATAGAAATTATCTTCCTGTGCGGTAAACGAAACCCACATATCTCTTGTGACTTTCAGCGGCTTATCCTTCGTATAGGAAGTGGAAAGCTTTGTAAAGTCAACATACGAAGATACGCTAAGCTTAAATGCACCATAGACTCTAAAGTAAATCTTTTGTCCCTCTTCAAGCCTAAGCGTCTGCCTGTTCATATCCCCAGCAAAATACGCTTCTGTTCCGTTGCTGTAATAGATCTGATAATTCCGATCATACGCATTGTTATAATACCATTTACATTCAAACGTATATTCGCCGTATGACGGTGCCATAAACTGTACCCAGGTCCTGTCATTAGACGGATTATTCAACATATCCTCATTCGAAACGTTAACAGGATTAGATACTGTCAACACTTCAAGTCTTCCCTCGTAATAAGGGTCAACTGTCTTGATAAATTCATCATAGAAATCATTACCACCATTCTCATAATCGCCGCCATAACCAGTACCCTTCCCTACGGCTTTGACTGCTATATGGTATCTTGCGATCGTCTTCTTAGTAACCTTGGAAGTCACCGTAATCGTTGTCTTACCCTGCTGCATTGCTTTCAGCGTTGCAGAGAAGGACCCCGGATTAGCCTTAATGGAGGCCACCTTGGTATTACTGCTCTTCCATGTCAGTGTATCTGTGCCTCTCGGCTGTGCAAATTCATTTATATCCTCAGCTACTAATGTATACGTATTGCCTGAAGTCAGGTACGTCTCTAAATTGGAAATATAAATTCCACAATCATACTCCGGATTACTAATATCACAATTCTCATATGATGCCGGAATATTCGTGGTCTTTGCCTTGGTAGACGCCGATTTAGCCGCCCGCTCTCCCTCGTATACCGGTGTTACGGATATCGTGTAGGAAGAAAGCCTCATAAGCTTCTCGGTAGAGATGGTATACGCGTACATCTTAGTCTTCTCAAAATATCTGAAATGACCATTCGAACCATCCACATTATTCAGTAATGCCCGCTGCTTATTCTGTTCCCAAGATTTTGCGTCAGCAGCAATCTTATTCTTCATCGCCCACTCTCTGTAAGCCAGTTTCTTATAGATCACACTGCCTCTGGCATCCTTCACCTCGATGTCAAACGCCTCGGGATGACCTGCATGAGCAAAGTTCAATGTAATATGCTTATCGTCCGTATAAACCGCTTTCAGACTCTTAACCGGATCAAGCCTGGATGTCGCGAGACTGATGGACTTTTCTGTCTGCACTTTATCATCCGTGCCTGACTTCCAAAGCCAATCTGTAAATTTCAGGTCACATCTGCTGTTTTCCTTGGCTGCGATAATAATATACTCGCCCTCACGAAGTTTACCGTCTATGGACCGATGCGTTTCGCCATCATATGTAGCCTGATAAATCTCGAATCCTGCCTCTTCTACTTCCTTCCAATTCGTGATCTCAATATTAGACGACCAGTGATAAGGTACCTTCGCCTTACCCTGCTTATATTCAAGGTAATCCGCGAGTCTGACCGCATCACCAACCTTCATCGTCTTTACTTTCTTCGTGGTGAGAGTATCAGGTCTCGCAGTGACTGTAAGGTCGCAGTAACCGGATATACTATTATCCGCCTTGACATATACTCTTACACGCACCTCACCATTCTTATCCACACCCTTAAAGGTAAGTTTTCCCTTGTTGTTGATTGTAACGTACTTAGACAGATTCAGCACTTTACCGTTATCATCAAGTTTATGCTCACCATCTGTAACATAATATGTGAGTTTCGGATCCTGATATTTGTCCGTCAGTTTTATGCCCAGCGCCTTCTCCGCCGCTTTCAACGAAAGCTGGAACCAGGTGTAATCATCGGAATCCGCAGCCGCATTCGAAGGCTTCTCGAAGAACCCTCCATCCACCAAAAGCTGCGCAGATTTATCCGCAAGTTCTACAATATAACCCTCTTTGGAATCCTTGTCATTAAAATATCTGACCGGATTCTGCTTGGTCTTCTCCTCAGTTACTTCAAAGTAGGGCCGTAATTCCTTCACCTGCGATTTTGTAGTCTCGAACATCTTCACTGTGCCGGCCGCTGACTCTGTCACCCTGGAACCATCCGCCAATGTTCTCACAGCACTCACGTTTCTGACATAGATTACATACGCACTGCTTTCCAGTTCTTTAAATGTAACCCACTGCCTGCAAATCTTAAGCTTTTCGTCGTATCCTCTTGTTCCCCCAAAATACAACGGCGCAACTGCAAACGTATCCTGCCATTGACCATTCGTCATTTTTTTGATCGCTGTTTCAAAGTCAGCTGCCTTCCACTTATTGGCATCCTTCTTATTCGCAAGCTTCACGACATAGATTTCTCCGCGATATCCGTTGTCAACCCTGGTAAACTGTACTTCAGCATACGTATCCTTCGGAATCACTTTCTTAATGACGGGAGCCGTTACTTCTGTGACTGTCACTTTAGTCTTTGCAACTTTCACGCCTTTACCGGTAATCTCCTCGAATGTTTTGCCATCCGCCGCAAGGCGTACCGGATATGCCTCGACATTTACTGCCACCGGCTTCTTATTATTCGTTGCAAGCGCGGTGATCAGACCGGTTTCCGGATTAATGCTTGCATATTGGTTACTTGTTTCACCGCCGCTGAGACGATATCTTATGCGTATAACGTCACCGAGCTGCGCTTTTGTAATCTTGACGTCAAGCTGCTGTTCCTCGCCTACCGCCATCTTGCCCTGTACTCCATTGAATGCAAGAGCCTTCGGAGTTACTGCTTTCTTAAGGTCTGCCTCCAATTTCGCAGCCGTAAGGTCGAGATTGAAGTTCTCTGTATAGCCTTCTTCCCATGTAACGCTGAACTTCTTCTCCGGATTAACAACTTTTCCGGACTCATCAAGTTCCACCGGGAAAAGAACCGTGATGTAATATCTGTTTATTTCTTCATACTCAGCGATCACATATCCATTTGCGGATTTAATACTGTTCCCGAATATGAAGTTATTTTCTGCAAAGCTGTCATTTACTTCCAATTCTCTGCTAAACTCAAGCGGTGCAGCAATATTTACCGCGATATAGTTCCTGTTTAACGGAATTTCCTTGCCAGTAACCAGATCCTTAGTAACGGTTTTCCAGTCACTTATCTGCGGATCCCATGCCCTAAGGGTATATCCCTCATAAACAAACGGTATTCCTTCTCTCGGCACGATCTTATAGGTACCGTCTTTATCCTTTTCCGTGTTAACAGAAACCTGACCCTGTTCTTCGTAGTCCACTGTGTTCCAGAAGAACTCTACCGGATTTATTTCTGCTTCTCCACGAACAACATTCTCCGGCGATGCCGATTTAAATGTGAGATTATAAGATGCATCATACTGTGCAAATAACGCATTATTATTTCTGAGCTTTACATCATATCTTCTGCCATATCTTATGCGTTTATTACCATTAACCGCTTTGTTATCTTCATAATACGTCGGCCAGAAATCATCATCTTCCTCTTCCGTACTATTAAGTATCGGATAGCTATTGAAATACTTAACCTTTCTGTTTTCAACAGCATCCCATTTCTCACCATCACCGCGCTCGAACAGCCACCTGTCATCACTGCTGCCATCTGTGCCATCGGGAATCTTACGATCTTCAGCAACGGCTTTCGCTTCTACATGCCAGTTCTCCAGCATCTCATAGATATGTTCGCCTGCTGCTGCTTCTTCCTTCAGGATCGGTGTGATCTCTACATCCAGCGGCTTGATTTCAAACTCAAACCTGCCGTCCTTGTCTTCAAGTTCTACCCATCTTTCACTCCAGTCGTCGTTCGCTCTCAGCGGACCATAGGTATCGTTTCCTTCAAAGCTTGCAACCAGAATATAGGTACCGCCATACTTTACCTCTCCGGTAGGCACTTTCTCGCTGCTTTCACTCCATGCCCACTCGACTCTTACGGTGCCCACGCCGTCCTGCGGCTCGCCGTTTACTTTGAGCTCCGTTGCCGGAATCTCAGCTCCGGTAGCCTTATTTGTCAGCCTGACAAACCCTTCCGGAAGTGCATCTGCAATCGTTTTTCCATCATATATCTTGTCGCCAAACAGCTTGCTTCTGTCAACAACGACCGCGATTTCACCGGCATCAAACTTGATATCACCGGCTTTATAATGCTGCTTGAATTCGCCGTTATCTGCATCCCAGGCAGCCATATTCCTGGTGGTATAGTTGGACCATGACAACTGATTGCCAATTTTATTCGTCACCTTATTGCCATCCATATCCAAAATGCCGGAGCGGTTGTTATCATTATCAAACCAGACTGCCGCCTTATACACGTAAGGTCGTGTATCATTCTTTATAAATGTGCCTGTTGAGTTCTCCCATTCAGCGCTGTCTGAACCATCGGCATTCTTCTTCAGGTTTATCGCCTGCCAATGCGGATTCTCGGACTGCCAGTTAAGCGGCGCAGCGCTGTTCAGATCCAGTGCATTCTCATCGTTGCCGGGAATTGCATAGATACTGTATCCCTGCTTGGAAAAGTCGTCTACGCTATCACCATATTTTGCATACTGTGTATCCGCCACAAGCATAAGTTCCTGCTTCTTGATCAGGAAATAAGCATCGCCCACCGCCGGTGCATTCTTCGGAACGAGCGCGCTGTCCTTGTATGTAATGTGCAGGCGATAAATACCTGCATTATTTGGCGCCATATCAGGACTGGTACTAACCTGCGTAAAGGAATCTTCCAGCGCCTTCACCGCGTCCTCTTTCCGCGCAGCAAAAGCTTCATCCGTCTCATCCTCATTCTTTTTCATATGGGTGAGATCATAATATTGATTCAGGCTTCCCTCTTGCCATTCATAAGTGATATCCTTATGCGTGTCCTTGATCTCAGAAGTAACCACTGCCTTCTTGTAGGAAGCCCTGTCCGCAAACAATGCGGTATCCGGATCATAGACCGTCCATGCAGGATCCTCTGACGTAAGGCCGCCGCCGCCCATACCGCGTCCGCCTGCCTTGTTGAACTCCGCGATAATCGCGCTTACATCGACTGTAGTCTTTGTCGCCTCGCCGAGTGTCACTTCCAGCATGTTCTTTTCATTGGCAAGCGTATCGCTGTCTGCTTTCACCTTATAATTACGGTTTGCGGAATCAGTCGCCTCTGCAACCGGACGCCTCGAACTCACTGTGCCGCCTGCATTATATACGCCCTTTTCACCTGTAAATCTGATAAAATATTTATACTGTGTCTTATCGTCATCTGTTTTTAGATCCATCGTGCTGGAAAGCTTTGTCCACTCGCCCCATTTCTGATCCTCCGTCGCGCCAGCCGGCCACTGTGCCTCCGGCAGCCTGGTTCTGGACTTGTACATAAGTTCGAATACAGGACTGTAGTACTGCGTTACGTTCACATTATCATATGACACGCCGTAAAAATCCTTATCCCCAGCCGGAGCGTCGCTCTTCACAGCGCCTGCCAGCGTTGCGTCCACCGGATCAGGCACGCGAAGTTCCGATGCCACTTCCGCCAGCGCTTTTCTAATGCCTTCCGTGGTCATTCCAGTATTCAATTCGCCAGCTTTGGTGGGCACCAATATCACTTCGATCGGATCGATCGCAATCTTGACCGGATCACTGTGACTCTTATCATATCGTCCGTCCACACCCTCGTACACATATACAAGGTAGTACTCGCCAACATCCCCTACAGTTTCTTCCGTCATCATTGTGTACAGGGCACCATCCTGCCAGAAAAACTGTGTGATTCCATCCACTTCGTCCTCTTCCGGGAACTCTGTGATACTCGAATCATTTATTTCTTTCGTATACCACTTCGGCACAGCCTGCTTATCGGCATCAGCCACATCGTCGCCGAGCGGCACATCCTGGCCGTCTGCTCCCACAGCCTTCACCACGGCGGTTAAACCATACTCTGCCGCGATCTCCGAAGCCTTATAAGTCTTACCTTTCTCATAAGTCTTGACAATCTCACTGCCGGGATTCTTGATCTCCACATCAACACTGGTCTGCATAAGACCGTCAAATCTGACAAGGTATTCTCCGCCTGTCACTTCGTAATTGTTCATGGCAGCGGCATCAAGTACAACCTCGACCTTGACTCTGTAGTCGCCATCTTTACTAAAGGACAGCTCCGTCGTCTCAGCTTCTTCGCCAACCTTATACACTTTGACTGTGCTGCTGTACTGCAGACCGTTGAAATCTCTACTACCATCCTTTAACTTGACAGCATTTCTGACATCCGCCTTGAAATCTTCTATTTTGCTGCCGGCTTTCACAGATAAAATTTCCTCTGCACTGTCTTCACCTTCCAGCGCAATTGTCAGTTTCCTGGGCGTAATGTTAAAGTATACATTATACCCCTCCTGCACAGCGCCGCAGACACCTTCCTGCACTCTCGTCGTAAGATGCAGCGCATAGCTGCCCACGCTCTGAGGCGTTCCTGTCATTGCCACCAGCGTCTCTGCACCATCCTCAGACTTCTTTACCTCTTTCCATTCCAGGATAAGGTAATCGTCCTTAAGTGCCGGAACCGATTCACCGTTTACCTTGATAACAGCTGCATCTTTTACCACATTTATAACGTTGCCAAACAAGTCGTCTAAGCTGTAAGGCACGATATAAGTAAGCCTGTCTGCGCTGTTGTCACGCACAAACCCGCTCCCCAGCGAAAGTTCGCCCTCATTGACAGTAACTTCCGTAGATGCAACCGCAACCTGTTCGTCCTGACCAGACTGTGTAGTATCCTCATCCGTTTCATTACCGTTTGATTCGGTTTCGACATCCGTTGCTTCTGTCTTGCCGTCTCCCGATTCACTATTGCCTGTTTCCACATTGGTGTCTTCCGCTTCTGTATCGCCTGTCTCCGCGTCGGTATCTGTTGTTTCTGTACCGCCTGTCTCTGTTTCGGTTTCGGTATCTGTTATTTCCGTTCCACCGTCACCCATTTCTGTTGTTTCGTCAGAAACCTTCTCGGAATCAGACGCTCCACCTGCATCATCCGACGAGTTTGAGCCGCTGTCACCATCAGGTGAAGTCGTCTCATCCGCTTCCGGCTCTGCTGCCGGGTCAGCTTCTGTCGTTGACACAACTGCTTCCGGGTTTTCTACCGCCAACGCCGTCATCGGCACTGACTGGAACACCATTGCCACGCTCAGCATAATCGGTAAAACCCGTTTAAGCAAGTTTCGTTTAAACATTTCTCACCACTCCTTCCACTTTGTATGTATATTTGAGTACAATCCTACCGCTTTCATCTGTTCAATGTATGGCAACAAATCCAGCGATACAATGTCTGCAATATATACCCATAATACCCCCCCCCTGTATGAATAAGTCAATGCTTTACCAATAAACTTCTTCTTTTTAATCAAAAAAACTGCCATACAGAAGTTATATTTCTTCTGCACGACAGTTTTCTTTATATTATCAATTATCGACCCAGGGTGTTATAAACTGCAACAGGCTATATTTTCTTTGCTTCTTCATACCTGCTTACCGTTATGCCCAGACTTTCACAGGCCTTTTCCAGCGTAACGTGAAAAAACTCCATCGTTCTTTCAATGTCTTCCACAAGCTGTCTGGTTCTGCCTTCAAACTGCCCTTCTGCTCTACCTTCTAACCGGCCTTCTGCTTTGCCCTCTTCTCGGCCCTGTCTTACATACTGATCAAATAATTCACACACCGTAATCTCATCCTCCTCTCTGATTCCTTTCTTTTCCAGCCAGTCCTCTATGTTCCCTGTATCACTTTCGCCCGACAATACTTTGATCATTCTGATCAGCGCCGCCTTGTGTACAATCTTCCTGTCAGAACGGTAACCAATGCCTTCTGCCAGAAAATCCACCACGATCCTCATATCGCTCTGAAACCGCTCTCTTATTTCCCGCGGCAGATGCCGCATCTCATATACATGAAGCTTCAAATCGTCAATATATCTCCATGTTTCTTCAGGTAATTTCCGTCTCGAAAATAAACGCCGGATATCCCGGCCACTCCTCCACCCCGGTTCACCCCAGTAGAGTACAAATTCAATGACCGGGAAAATATCCTGTGTCTTTCCTTCATACTGTTCTCTGTATGCTCCGCCTGTATAGCCGGCTTTTCTCAGCAGCATTTTACCGTCCACCGCACTCTGATTCGCAATCAGATACATGATCCTGACATTACCGTCTTTCAGTTCATATTTGCATAAATCCTCATACTGGTCCCTGAGCTTCTCTCTGCCTTGATAAAAACTTTCCGTCGGGCCTGCCCATAAATCTCCCGCATCCACCAGCTTTCTGCCCTGATACAGCAGCACATTTATCGTATCCGCTGTGATATCCGGGAAAGCCATGAAATCCTTTTGGGCAGTGTCTTTCTTCTCCTTTGTTCCACTATAGTCCATTCATCCTCCTGTCCGCAGAAGATTGTGATTGAACGCTTCGGAACAAGATCAAACGATCAGACTGCCGTCCATCTATTATGAGCAGCTGCTTTACAGATAACCAATGATCCTGCTGTGTCGTTCTTCCGTTCCTCTGTCCTCTTAAAATCTTCTGCTATTTTCTTTGTAAATTGAAAAATAAGCATACGATTACCGGTAAGTCACCGATAATAAAGACTTTAATCAGACTAATCAGACAGAAAATTGCTTACATTGCTTCTCTGTATGTGTGACGGGTGCTGTTCCCATAGATTGTATCTTGTTATATGCTTAATTCGATGGTTGTATCGTAGCATATTGTGGAATATATTTCAATGGTTTTTCGTTATTACAAATCAAATTTTACCTTTTACTGCAATCCGGCACTTTGCGCCACAGACTCGCTGCCAAAAACAGCACCTGTTGTACTACGGAAAAGATTATTTTGCAATTTAAAATTAATTTGAAATGTGATCTGTTCATACCGTGTACACCTCGAAAACAAAAAAGAAGTGCTGAACTAAATCAACACTTCTCATTTCATACGATAGTAAAACGGAGAAAGAGGGATTTGAACCCTCGCGCCGCGTAAACGACCTACACCCTTAGCAGGGGCGCCTCTTCAGCCTCTTGAGTATTTCTCCATAGTCTGAACTATCCTCTACCAATATGAAGTTATGCGTTTCGCAACAACGCAAAATTTATTATACCCAAAGTATTCCCATTTGTCAATCTTTTATTGCCTAAAAAATCATTCAAAATTCCCAAAAAATTCTCAGAATATTTTTAACCAATGCAGCACTGGCAAATCTGCTGAGAAACAGTTCGAATTTCACTCCAGTCCACCGCTGTGGGAGCGGGAATATACAGCAATCCCGTTCCTGCACAGCCATGTAACCCTCATCATATACAAACCACAAAATATGGAACCGCAGCCTGTACCAGGTCTTTTCCGTCACGCCGTCACTAATGCGTGGCTCCGCCCGTCACTTTAATATCCTCCTCCGTGTCCACGATCGCCTCAATCGCCGCCGTGATCGCTTCCACCATCATATCCTGCGACATGGAAGGCATATTCTTCTTATCCAGCACCTGCTGCGGCAAAAAAGGAATATGGATAAAACCGCTGCGTTTCCCCGGATACCTGGTCGCCAGCAGATGGCACACACCATAAGTAACATGATTGCATACAAAGGTGCCCGCCGTATTGGAAACAGACGCCGGAATATTTCGCTCCTGAATCCGCTGTACCATTGCCTTGATCGGCACCGTTACAAAATATGCATCCGGTCCTTCCGGATAAACAGGTTCGTCTATGATCTGGTTCCCTTCATTATCCGGAATCCGGCAGTCGTCCACGTTAATTCCCACACGTTCCACTGTGATATCCGGTCTGCCGCCTGCCTGTCCGATCGACAGAACCACATCCGGATCGTATTTTGCTATCGCTTCATCGATCACACGAAGAGATTTATGGCAGACCGTGGGGATCTCTAATTTGATGATCTCGGCTCCATCGATCGTGTCCGGCAGTCTCTTCACAGTCTCGATCGCAGGATTGACCTTCTCCCCGCCAAACGGGTCAAACCCGGTAACTAATATTTTCATCCTTACCTCCATTCCGAAGCGTTTTACGCTGAGGCCGCGAGCAGAATTTAGGAGTTTTCCGAAGGAATACTCCGATTTTGCTCTGCGATC
>OFFP01000735.1_pt1 | contig 25588 bp, 27 predicted proteins | sample 1521431 | NCBI WGS metagenome assembly OFFP01 (sample SAMEA3504104, study PRJEB24116) | mouse gut metagenome | biome: mouse gut; feature: mouse-associated habitat; material: faeces | place: Denmark | collected 2011
TTACCACACCACCACAACTCGTTGCTTCAATCATTGCAATACCTCCTGATGTGGTCTGTTGACTTTAGGAATAGTATACCCCTTTTTCTGATATCTTGCAAGATTTTTCTTTATCTGGAAAAATATGTAGCAACAATTCAGCCACCTAAAAAGCAGAGGCGATATATGCTCGCATCAATGAACTCCGAATCTTGGCGATGGACTGAACGCCGCTTTAGTCTCAGACAACAGCTGCATAGCGGCGGTTCGCCTGCTTTTGCATACGGCCTGGGACTTGTTTAAGGGGCAAAATACCTGTCAAGCAACTGCTTTGCTATGGGAACCGCCACGGCGCTCCCTGAGCCGCCATTTTCCACGATCACCGTCACCACGATGCTTTCTCTTCCTTCCATGGATGCATATCCAGTAAACCAGGCATGGCTCTCTCCTTTGTTATTACTGAATTCTGCCGAGCCTGTCTTTCCGGCTGCCTGGTAAGGCTGTCCGCTTAACTTAGACCCCGTGCCTTCGCTGACCACCTTTGTCATTAAATCCTGGAGCTTTGCGGCTTCTTTCTCTGAGATCAATGTCCCATAGACGGAAGGCTTGTATTTCTTTACGGCAATCCCCTTGTCATTCTCTGTATGTTCCATAATGTAAGGACGCATCAGCGTGCCTTTGTTTGCAATGGCAGACGTGATCAAAGCCATATGCATAGGCGTTACCAAGGTCTCGCCCTGCCCAATCGCCATCTGGGTAACCTGATCTGTATTGGAAGACGGTCCAAGTGAAAAACTGCTTTGATTGGATGGATAAGAAACCGGCAAGTCTGTATGAAACAGCATGTCGTTACACAATGACGCAAATTTTTTCTTATCAAGCGTCAGACCGATATTCGCAAAAGAGGTATTGCAAGATTTTGCAAAGGAAAGCTCCAGATCTTCCATCCCATGAACACTGTTGTTATAACAGTGTATTTCCGTATGTTCCATGGTGATGCTTCCCGTACATTGATAAGAATACTCCTGATCATTCGAATGTTCCCGCAAATATTCCAAAGTAGTCAGGATCTTAAACGTAGATCCTGGGGGATATAGCCCCTGCGTGACACGGTTCACCAAAATCGAATTCTCGCTGTCCGTATTGGAAATGATGTTTTCCCATTCTGCTGCGATCGTATTGGGATCAAAGTCCGGCTTAGATACCATGGCAAGGATCTTGCCTGTAGCAGGTTCTAAGGCCACCACGGCGCCCCGGTTTTCTCCCAATGCCTGATAAGCAATCTCCTGCAGGTCGTAATTCAAGGTAGTGACAATATTATCTCCAGGATTCTTGACATCCTGAATGCCGTGAAATACTTGTTCCAGGAAAAATGCATGAGAACGCAGCAAGCTGAAATTGCCAAAGGACTCCACTCCCGATTTGCCATTGCTGTCATATCCCACCGCATGGGCAAACATAGCGCCATAGGGATAATACCTGGTTTCACTTCCATCTTCTCCCACGATGGTTTGTGCGAGCACTTTCCCATCAAAAGAGCGGATCTCGCCCCGTACCACATGCTCCGAAAAGGTATTCTGTCTCGAATTGTAGGGACTGTTGATAAAATCCTCGCTCTTAAAAATTTGAAAATAGGCAAAATACCCCATCATCATCATAAAAGCGCCCACAAATAAGTAGGTAATAATTGCGAACTCCCGGTTCTTAGCCGCTTTAGTCGAAGTCCTGGACCTTCGTTCCGTGGATGTCTTCTTCATTAGATTTTATCCTTCCTTTCCGCCCTGCCGGCTTCTTCGTTTCCTGTTTTCGTTCTGTCAGTTTCTTCTTATTATTTCTTCCTGACATCTTCCCTTGCCCAGTACGTTCCCGCAAAAGATACAGTCCCTGAATAATCGCAAAAATAATCAAGGTGCTCAGCAAAGAGCTTCCCCCATAGCTTACCAGCGGCAGCGTCACTCCTGTGGAAGGGATGAACTTGATATCCCCGCCGATGGAGAGCAAAATTTGAAATCCATATATCGTTCCCAGTCCCAACGCCACCAGTTTATAGAAGAAATCTTTCATCTGCATAGCAATATTTAAAAACATCAGAAGACAACTGACACATACTAAAATCAGGCAAATTGCAAAAATTCCTCCCAATTCTTCTGCGATCGCCGAGAAAATAAAATCCTGCTTCACTTCCGGTATTTTATTGGGCATCCCCTGATTAAGACCCATGCCGAACCATCCGCCTGTGCCAATGGCAAACAGGGATTGGCAGATCTGATACCCTTCTTTGTCAATGACCCTTAAAGGTCCCTGCCATGCCACGCCCCGGACCCGGACATGATGAAACAGATGATACGCCGCCACCGAAGCCAAGGCGCCACACAAAAGCCCTCCTGCAAAATAGTACAATTTCCTAGTCGCCACATAGAGCATCACCATATAAGCAATGAAAAAGATCAATCCTGCCCCCAAATCCTTGGACAATACTAAAATTATTACATGAAGCCCGGCAACTACCGTCGCTTTTACCACCTGAACAAACTCAGTAGATTCATAAAGCATGGAGGCGACAAAAAACACAAAAATTATTTTTATAAATTCCGAAGGCTGGATCGTGATCCCGGCAATGGAAAAAGAAAGCTTCGCCCCATGGGAGACTGCGCCCAAGACGGCGACGACCCCAAGCATGGTGATCCCAGCCAGGGCATAGAGCCAGGTAAGGCTTCTAAGATACTGAAAACGGCTGATAAAGAAAGGAATCAGCATCGTAAGAGCCATAGAAATCACTGCAATCTGAAATTGCTTCATGGCATGATCATAAGATAGGCGCGTCAGCATCACAAAGCCGATACACATCAGCATACACATATTATTGACAATTAACCTGGACACCCGTTTATAAAAAATGCCGTAACAAAGCTGTACTGCTGAGAAAAATACCGCCTGCATCAGATAAAACTTTAAAATATCGAGATTTCTTTCCATGGACAAATACAGCACTGCATAAGCGTTTAGATGAAACAAGTACATATAAACGACCTGGCTTCGGAATTTCTCTGCCTGCTCCGCTTTATCCACGCTGCGCTTCAATGACGAAAAGCACTGATATGTATACAGTGCGAACAGGATAATCATAGTATATTTCGATAGTTCTGTAATCAGATGAATCATATGCTATTCGACTCCTCGTTTATAATGCCCATTGGTAAACTCTTTGAAATAATGTCCTCTGTCCAAGCTTCCTTGTTGGGCCTGCCGTAAATATTCGAAAACCTTAAGAACTTCCCGGCGCTCTTCTAACGTGAAAGACAGGCGGATGCTCGCCGGATGCAGCGCCTTGATCTGTTGCAAATGAGAAAACAGCGCCAGAGGGCTGATATTGTAGATGACATTGTAACAGTCCTCGCAGCGGTTTTTTACGGGAAACAGCTTTCCATAACGGTCCTTAAGATAAGAGATCTCCTTTTTCTTGTCACAGCCTGTCAAATTCTTTCGCAGGCACTGGGCGCTGATCATCAGCGGCTGATAACCATATAGAAGAATCTCTGCGTTCCTAGCGTCAAGCTCCTGCCATTCTTTGTGATTCAGTTCTATTGGCATAGTATAATGCTCCAATGACAAGTCTTTCCATCCAAGCACAGCCTGATTAGAATCGGCATATAAGCCATAATCTCCCTGAATGCAAGAGCTTTGCACGCCCATTTCCAGTAGAAAAGAAAGTTCTTCCAAATTTCGCACAAGATAACCGTCCGCCTTTGCTTCTTGCAGCTTCTGCCAATTCTGCTCAAACCATTTTGCCGTCTTCCAGCGAAAGACATAGGGAAGCGCAAGGTAACATTCTTTCCTTGCCTTTTGCGCCATGGCAGTGTATTTTTGCAGCTCTTTGGGCATGTTTTTTCGTTCCATGGCAAAAGCTTCCAGATAAATCCGCTCTGGCTCTGGCTGTTCTAATGATATCTCAAACTGCTCTGTCGTTTCTGTCAGCACCGACAAAAATGTCTTATCAGTTGTCTTCTCTTTTTGCGACAACGCCTTTTTCTTAGCTGATTCTGAAATAGCCGCTTTGCTTCTACGGTATTTCTCTAATATGGCGTTTTGAAGCTTCTCAATCGCCACTCTCCGAAGCTGATTTAACGCCTGCACAGGAAGGAAAATCCCTTGCTCCATTTGAACCTCCAGTTCCTGAAATGTAAAAGGCGTGCTTCCAGTTTTATGCATCTTATCTAAAACTGTTTCCAATGACAGCGGCTGTTTCTTCGCAGGCTGCGCAACATCTCCTGATGCTTGTACTTGGAATTCTTTATATTGTAACACAAGGCTTGCCGGATTTCCTGCAGAAAGCCTTAAATTTCCTTTTATTTTTTCTTTATTTTCTGTATCTAGATACTTGCTCCTCACATGTTCGTGCAGCGAATCGTTTTGTTTCTGATGAGAAGGCTTCACAAAAGTAACCATGTCCCTTCCATTTTGTTTTTGGTAGTAACCATTCGTAAAACCACAGCGGTTTCCAAGATCCAGTAATAATTGACGATCCTGTTCTGTAACTTTGCAAAAGCCTCCAGATTCGTATAGATCTAAATACTTGCGATAAACACTGGTAACGCCAGCCGCATATTCCGCCTGTTTCATCCTGCCTTCAATCTTAAAAGAATGGACGCCGCTCTCAATCAATTCTGGTATCAGGTCTATGGCGCACAGATCTTTGGGGCTTAAAGGATACTGTTCCTTGTGCTTTTTTCTAGTCTCTGCTTCCTTTCTGCTCGCAAACATTTCATAAGAAAGCCGGCAAGGCTGAGCACACCTGCCACGGTTACCGCTTCTGCCTCCGATGATGCTGCTTAACAAGCATTGACCAGAATAGCAATAACACAGCGCGCCGTGGACAAAGCTTTCGATTTCAGCTCCTGTGGTCTGAAAAATGTGAGAAATTTCTTCTAATGACAACTCTCTTGCAGTCACAATACGGCTACATCCTGCATTGAGCAGCAATTTAGCCCCATAAGCCCCGGTCACTGTCGTCTGGGTGCTGGCATGAATCGCAAGTCCTGGGAATTGCTCCCGAATAAGCCGCATCACGCCGATATCCTGCACGATCACTGCATCCAGCCCCGCTTGATACAGGGGAAGAAGATATTCATATAATGATGCAATTTCCAATTCCTTTAGAACAGTATTCACCGTAAGGTAAAGCTTTTTCTCCTTCAAGTGCAGTTCATCAATCGCATCAAGCAACTCTTCTGTTGTAAAATTATCCGCATAGGCCCTGGCGCCAAATCTCGTCCCCGCTGCATAGACTGCATCTGCCCCGGCATTTACTACTGCTTTTAGAGTTTCATAGCAGCCTGCCGGCGCCAAAAGCTCGGTTTTTCTGTTCAAACCGCTGTTCCTCCTGTTTTCTGATTAGAAAAGTGACCCAAAATTATTTATTCTGAGTCACCTTTTCGTTTTCATCGTTTTTCTCAGGTTCCTGTATAATAGGAGCCTGTCCCTTTACTTTGCCTAGCAATGCATCCTCCAAAGATGCTTCTAGCTTAGATTTGTTCATTAAAAGAGCTTTATTCTCCTTTTCAAGCTCAGCTGCTGCTTTTTCGCCGCTTTCTATCCGTATCTTAGCGGAAATCAGGTCATGCTGAAGCTCGTAGATCTCTTTTTCTTTCTCTCTAAGGGTTTTTTCCAGTTTTTCCGCCTGTTCTTTCGCCTTAAAGTAATCGTCTGCGATATTCAGCTCCAACAGGGTAAACTTCATATCTGCTGAAAAACGCCGGAACTGTTCCATTTCCTCAAATTCATTGATTTTATTATTGATGTAATTTGCAACTTTCTGCAAATACTCCTCACCTTCATAACCGCTTAGCGTATAAATTTTACCGCCAATCAATACGTCGGCGCTGGTTTTTATCGACATAGATAGGAATCCTCCCTGAAATCAAACGCTTTTTATAATATCTTTCTTATTTTAACACTGAGACATGGCTTTTGCAATTCCAAAATGCTGATATGCGAAATCTGTAACAATCCTGCCCTTTGGCGTCCGGTTTATAAAGCCGTTTTTTACAAGGTAGGGCTCGTAAACATCCTCAATTGTGCCAGAATCCTCTCCCAAAGACGCCGCCAGGGTATCAAGCCCCACAGGACCTCCCTGAAACTTTTCAATCATCGTCAACAAAATATTGCGGTCATTTTGATCCAGGCCAAATTTGTCCACCTCCAGCAAATCCAATGCAAACACGGCAACTTCCTGGGTAATCTTGCCATCGTATTTCACTTGGGCAAAATCTCGGACTCGTTTGAGCAGGCGGTTGGCAAGCCGCGGCGTCCCTCTGGAACGTCTGGCAAGTTCAAAAGCTCCCTTGACATCAATCTCAACCTCCAGCTTTGTTGCTGAGTGAAGAATAATCGTCTTAAGTTCCTCTGGATTATAAAATTCCAGATGATGCACCACGCCAAAGCGGTCCCGCAGCGGCGCAGACAGCAGTCCGGCACGAGTGGTTGCGCCTACCAGCGTAAAATGCGGCAAATCCAGCCGGATTGAACGCGCCGTCGCACCTTTCCCAATCATAATGTCTATGACGTAATCCTCCATGGCAGGGTAAAGCACCTCCTCTACCTGTCGGTTTAGGCGATGAATTTCATCGACGAACAGAAGATCGCCCTCCTGAAGTCCACTCAAAATCGCTGCCATCTCTCCAGGCTTGCCGATGGCTGGTCCAGAAGTCACTTTCATATGTACGCCCATTTCGTTGGCAATAATCCCGGCAAGAGTAGTTTTACCCAACCCTGGAGGTCCGTAAAAAAGCACATGATCCAAAGATTCTCCCCTTTGCTTTGCCGCTTCAATATAAACCTTCAAGGTCTTTTTTGCTTTCTCCTGTCCAATATATTCTTCCAGATGCTGGGGACGAAGGCTTGTCTCTATTTTCTGGTCTTCCTCCTGAATCTGGGTCGAAATCACGCGTTTTTCCATGGAAACCTATGTCCTTTCTGAGTATTGTAGTCCCCCCTGACCGATGAAATACCCTTCTCTTTACAATTTCTTAATCATTTCCAAGTAAGGAAGCTCTTTAAAACCGCACTTTTGATAGACTTCGACTGCGCGGCCATTTCCTGGCTCCACTTCCAGCTTCATCAATACGGCTTTTCCTTTATATTGTTCTTCAAGATACTGCAAAAACTGCGTGCCAATTCCGCCGTTGCGGTATTCGGGCTTTATGTAAAGATCTTCAATCCAAACGCAAAGGCCTCCAAATTCTGTAGAAAAGCTCTTGGCAAGCATGGCATATCCTGCGACGCTTCCATGGGCACGGAAGACAAACCCCTCCATATAGGAATTATCACCAACGCAAGCTTCGATATCACGTCTTAGCACCTCTCCTGGCACTTCATGTAAAATGGCAGGCGAATCATAAAAGTCCCTCATCATTTCATATACGTCTTGCGTATCTTTCTCTTCCATCTTCTTTATCGTAATCATATCTTCCTCCATTTTGTGCATCTTGTAATTTATGTTCGTGCGACAGCCCCTTTTCTCTCTTCCCTAAGCCCGTTATAAAAACGCCATCTGTTTTAGCGCTGACTTTAAAACCTCTTCCACAGTAATCCCTTCCGTAAACGCAACGGCGCTCACTGCTTTCAAAGCTTCTGTTGCGGAATATCCAAGCGCTGTCAATGCCTGCACTGCTTCGCCTTGTATTTCAGAGGCAGACGACTCTTGCCCATTCTCTTCTGCAGCGTGTGCCAGCTTAACTTCAAATGCCTCCTCAAGGTCTAGCTTGTCCTTCAGTTCCAAAATCAGACGTTGTGCCGTCTTCGTTCCAATTCCAGGGGCTTTCGCTATGGTTTTTGCATCATCTGAAAGTATGGCAAACCTTAAATCATCTGGCGTCATAACAGTCAATACGGCAAGCGCTCCTTTCGGTCCAATGCCATTAACGCCAAGCAACATCTTAAAGATCTTTAAGTCGTCCCTGTTGAGAAACCCATACAGCTTCATGGAATCCTCCTTCACATGAAAGTAAGTATAAATCTTTAAGGTCTGTCCTGTACCGCTGAATTTGTCGATCATGCTGGCGGGAATGTAAATATGATAGCCAATGTGGTTTACTTCAAGTACAATGGCATCATCTAAAATCTCAACCAGCTCACCTTTCATATATGAAAACATATTTTTCCTTCCTGACACTCTGCCTGCAATAAGGTTATTTCTTGCTGGTTATGCCATTTCACCATAAAAATAGAACCCTTTGCATTCCTTTAACCTAACTGCAACAATCTTGCCGATCAATTCATTCGTTCCAGGAAAATGCACTATAAAATTATTGCTTAACCTTCCTGTAACAAGCGCTTCCTCTTGTTGATTCACCTCTTCCACTAGAACCTCTTCCACTCTTCCAGTCAGAGCTTGCGCCCGCTTTGCGGCTCCTTGCTGCACTTCCTTTAGCAAACGGTCAAAGCGGTCTTTTACAACTTCCTCGGGGACCTGCTGTTTAAGCTCTGCCGCCGGAGTTCCAGTACGCTTAGAATAGATAAAGGTAAATGCGCTGTCATACCCCACCTGTTTTACCACATCCATGGTTTCGTCAAAATCTTCCTCTGTCTCTCCCGGAAATCCGACAATAATATCGGTAGTTAATGCGATATTTGGAACTGCCTGGCGAATGTTCTTCACAAGGGCAAGATATTGTTCTTTATCATAACGGCGGTTCATCTCCTTTAAGATGCGGCTGCTTCCAGACTGCAGCGGCAAATGAAGATGCCTGCATATTTTATCGCAACGCGCCATGACGTCAATCAATTCATCTGAGAGGTCTTTGGGATGTGAAGTCATAAAGCGAATCCTTTGAATCCCTTCGATCTGCGTGATCCGCTCGAGCAATTCGGCAAAAGACACTGGCGTTTCTAAATTCTTGCCATAGGAATTTACATTCTGTCCCAGCAACATTACTTCAACTACGCCGTCAGCCGCCAACGCTTCCACTTCTCTTACAATGTCCTCCGGCTTTCTGCTGCGCTCCCGCCCTCTTACATAAGGCACGATACAGTAACTGCAGAAATTATTGCACCCGAACATAATATTGACCCCGGATTTAAATCGATATTTGCGCTCAATCGGCAAATCTTCTACAATCTGGTCGGTACTTTCCCAGATATCCGTCACCATTCGATCTTGTGCAAAGGACAAGGCGATAAGCTCGGCAAATTTATAAATATTATGCGTCCCAAATATCAAGTCCACAAAACGATAACTCTTTTTGAGTTTTTCAATTACCTCTGGTTCCTGCATCATGCAGCCACAGAGTGCAATTTTCATATGCGGATGCTGTTTCTTATACGTATTTAAATATCCCAGCCTGCCCCAAACTTTATTGTTGGCATTTTCCCTCACAGTGCAGGTATTATAAATCACAAAATCCGCTTCCTCGCTGTCTGCCGCCTGATATCCGATTTGTTCGAGAATCCCCGTAAGCTTTTCGGAATCTCTGGCATTCATCTGACAGCCAAACGTCTGAGTAAAAAAGCATGGGCGCCGTCCCAGCTTTCTTTCAAGAGCCTCCACATGCTCACGGCATTTCGCCATAAAATAATATTGTCTTTCTGGCTCCTCGACAGGCGGTTCTTGATTGATGTCTATCTGTTTTAAATCAATTTCATGATACATCTCTGATAACTTTTCCTTTCTGTCTTATCACATGTAGGTAATTGCAAAACTACCAAATGAACAAAACCATGGTTCTTTGAGTCTTTCTTCCATATCTTTTTCCAGAACCAACTCTATCAAATTTTTCAACTTTTCTTTGCTCATGTCCTATCACCAATCCTATACCCTCTGGGGCATCCCATTATGGTCATGTGGCCGTATCATAAGGCATACTCTAACTGACATTCATCTGGCTCCGACTCAGCAAGCTCCTTATGATATTCTTCTGCCTCCACACAACCCAGAGCATGGTAAAATGCCTGGGTTTCCTGTGCAGGATGCGCCGAGATATAAAGCTTCTGCGCCCCGAGGCTTCTTGCTCCCTTGACAGCACAGCTAAACAGCCCCCGCCCTAGCCCCCAGCCCCTGCTCTCACAGGAGACATGAATACAGGACAATTGAACATACTGACTCTTGCTTCCGAAATGATGATTCTCCACAGAGGCAAATCCGACGAGCCGTTCTTTTACAAATGCGCCGAACACGAATCCCCCAGTATCTACTGTGTTTTTGAGGCATTTCACCAAAAATTCATACTGTGCGTCGCTCCACTCTTCCACATAGAATTTATCTTCCAAGACCCAGCTCCTTTCTTCTTTGATCCAGCACTTTGTAACCACCTGATGACGGTCAAAGCTTCGGAATAACGCTTTCGTAATCTGGGTTCTTGATAGTATTTGATATGAAACGTACATATTACGGCCTCACCTGTCCATTTCCATAAACGATATACTTTGTGCTTGTCAATTCTTTTAAGCCCATAGGACCTCTGGCATGGAGTTTTTGGGTACTGATCCCGATTTCTGCTCCAAACCCAAATTCAAAGCCATCCGTAAAGCGTGTAGATGCATTTACATATACGGCGGCAGCATCAACCTCGTCTAAGAACTTCTGGGAGTTATGGTAATCATTGGTGATGATCGCCTCAGAATGACCAGTATTGTAACGGTTGATATGCGAGATTGCCTCCTCGATACCAGGCACCGTCTTCACAGATAATATATAATCCAGGTATTCCGTCCCCCAGTCCTCTTCTGTCGCAGGCAAAATATCTGCGCACGCACTTCTGCTGGCTTCGTCCCCTCTGAGTTCGACATTTTTTTCTTTTAATCTCTGCGCCAATGCTGGAAGAAGCGCATCCTTTATGTTCTGATGCACCACCAAGGATTCACAGGCATTGCACACGCCAATCCGTTGGGTTTTTGCATTAACGATAATATCCATCGCCATCGAAAGATCTGCACTCTGGTCCACATAGATATGACAATTCCCAGTTCCTGTCTCAATCACCGGAACCGTGGCATGTTCCACCACGGTACGGATCAGCCCTGCTCCGCCCCTGGGAATCAGAACATCCACATACTGATTGAGGCGCATAAACGTTTCTGCCGTCTCATGACTGGTATCTGTGATAAGCTGGATCGCATCTGCTGGAAGAGAACATTTTGCCAATGCATCCCGCAATACCGTCGTTATCGCACTATTAGAATGAATGGCATCTTTTCCGCCTCTTAGAATTACTACATTCCCAGCTTTAAAACAAAGACCGAAAGCATCTGCGGTCACGTTGGGACGGGACTCATAGATAATTCCAATCACGCCCAGGGGAACTCTTTTCTGACCGATCATCAATCCGTTTGGGCGCTGCTTCATAGACAATACCTCTCCTACCGGATCTTCCAAATCCGCAATCTGCCTCAGTCCTTCTGCCATCTGGGCAATCCTTGCCTCCGTCAGCTGCAGACGATCCACCAGAGCAGCAGCCATCTGATTTTTCCGTGCTTGTTCCACATCCAGTTTATTTTCTGCCAGCAACATTTCTATTTGGCTTATCAACGCATCTGCCGACGCCCGTAATACTTCATTCTTCTCGTTGGTTGACAGCGTACGAAGAACCTCCTTTGCTCTTCTCGCCTTTTTTCCGATTTCTTCTAATGTAAGATTTTTCATTTGACCCTCCAAATCTATATACTATCGCAGGATCTCCCCCCAAGTTTATGATTCTAGTATAACAATTCTTTTTTACTTTGTCATTCCTTATCATGATAATATAAAATTTCAGATACTGCAACTTTTTCTAATTTTGCCACGTCTAACGTTTGAATGGTAAAATAATCAGGCTGTGGCACTAACACATGGAACAAATCTATGCCTTGTAATTTATGTTAGTGCCACAAGCCCTAAAGGCAAAAGAATAGGGATTTGCGAAACTCATTAATTTTATGAACTTCATATACAATTCAAAAACTATGAAAAAATTTTAATGAAATTATAGTAATTGTATATGAAATTTTGATAATTTTTTAGTTTCACAATTTCCTAGGCAAAAGAAAAATGAAAGGAGCAAGTAATGTAATGAATATACCAACGATGCAGTCATTCGTAGAACAGGAGCTGCTTGCCAACTACGCTTCCATGTACCGTTTTGCCTACAGCTATGTAAAAAATGAAGCAGACGCCATGGATATCGTGCAAGAGAGCGCTTACCTTGCCATAAAAAACGCTTCCGCCATTCAGGACAAGCGCTATGTCAAATCATGGCTGTTCCGCATTGTAATCAATACCTCGATCTCCCTCCTACGCAAACAGAGACATGAGATATTTGAAGAACATGCATCAGAACAGGGAGCAGAAGACACGTATGCCGACTTTGATACCATGGAAGCTTTAGATATTTTGAACAAAAGAGAACGAACCGTAATCATTCTTCGCTTTTTTGAGGAATGGAAGCTTCAAGATATTGCCAATGCCCTGGATGAGAATCTAAATACCGTAAAAAGCATCTTATACCGCAGTCTCAAGAAACTCAAAACCGAATTAATGAAAGGGGAAGTTTGCCATGAAACATAACTTTACAGAAGCCAAAAAAAATTACCAAAAGATTCCTGTGCCACCAGAATTAGAATCAATGTTAAAGCAATCTATTGCACAGGCCAAAGCTGATATGGAACAGGAAAATCATACACCGGGAACGCATCAAAAAAAGGCGTCCACTAATCCTCGTTTCCGTCGTTATGCGCTGCGCGGGACCGGCACAGCCGCAGCCGCTGTCTTTGCCATTGCCTTACTGGCAAATTCCAGCGCTTCGATCTCACACGCCATGAAAGACATCCCGATCATAGGCGTGATAGCGCAGGTGGTTACTTTCCGGGAATATCAACACAAGGAAAACAACATGGAGGCGGATTTAAAAATTCCTGAAATTCAGGTCAAAGATAAGGACGGCATCATTTTAGAGGATTCCTCCAAAGAGCTTAACGACGCCATTCAATCCTATACCGATGAGATCATTGCAGCCTATGAGGCGGACGTCAAAGCTGCCGGAAGCGAAGGCCTCGAAAATATATCATTGGATTATGATGTCGTTACAGATAATCCGTCATTGTTTTCACTACGTTTTGAACAATGTATTACCATGGCTGGCGCAAGCCAGAGTCAGAAAATCTACCATATTGACAAAAACACTGGCAAAATGATTTCCTTAAAAGACCTATTTAAAGAAAATGCAGATTATCAGACAGTCATTTCCGACAATATCAAAACGCAGATGAAGCAGCAGATGACAGAGGATGAAAATAAAATTTACTGGCTTAACAGCGATACGCCAGAATGGGATTTCACCGCAATTCCCAGTGATGTCAATTTCTATGTCAATCAATCTGGGAAATTAAACATTGTATTTGACGAATACCAGGTCGCCCCCGGCTTTATGGGAATTGTCACTTTTGAAATTCCAACGGAAATTCTCAAACCCATCGTAAAAGAAGGGTATTTAGACTAGTGTCTTGTCTCGTTGACATTTAGTGAAATTGCGCAGGATATTTGTTCATCTGCAAGGCGGATTTTCGACGGCGTAGCGGTGGCTACGGCTAGAAAATCTAACACGGCAGATGGGCAAATAGACAAGTGAGTTTAGCTAATTATCAACGAGACAAGACACTAGCGGTTTCGAAGTTGCCATGGCAGTCATTTTAGATGTAGTAGATGATATAAAAAAGCTTTCCATACAGAAGAACTTTTAAAAAGGGTCAGAAGAGCGTTGGATCATAATAGAGGAAGCTCAAACTGCTCCAAGCGATGACTAAAGAACATAAATTGGAGGAAGAGCAAAGATGTTCCTGGGAGAAAACACAGTGGTAGGCAGGATATATGAAAGAATAAAAAGAGTTGTGAAAAATCTTAGGTTTGATCCAGATGACGAACAGGAGAGGAAAGAAGCGAAGCATTTGTTGACGCTTCGCCGTTGTATTCAGTTTAGCATTATGCTGACCGGATTTTTTCTGATTATGAGCGTGGTGAATATCTATCAAAAATCATGGTCCATGTTTGAAACTACATTACTGGGAGCTGTGGTCGCCTGTGTTTTCGCTATCATAGGAGGATGCAAAAAGAAAAAGAGCATTGTCGAGGCAGGAATCTGTGTCTGCGTAATTATTATGTTCAGCTTTTATGCCGTGATCGGCGGCAATGACGGCTTTGCCATTTTATGGATACTGCTGATTCCGGCGGCGATGCCACTTCTAAATTTTCACAGCGGAATACTTGTTTCATCCTATTTTCTGTTTTTTCTTTTCTTACTTTTTTACTCACCGCTTTCTGTTTTGCTCCAGTATGAATACGGTGAAATTTTTTGTGTGCGGTTTCCTTTATTGTATATGATCGCATACGGTATTTCATGGTTTGGCTATTACAAACTACATGAGTCCAAATTGCACAATTACAGGCACAGCCAGCGACTGATCGAATTGAGGCAGGAGGCGGATTATGCGAATAATGCAAAGAGCAGGTTTCTGGCAAATATGTCCCATGAAATTCGAACGCCCATTAACGGGATTTTGGGAATGAACGCAATTATGATTAAGGAGTGTCAGGATCAGCATTTGCTGGAATATGCACGGGATATCCAAAGCGCTGGCCAGACGCTTCTTTCAATTGTGAATGGCATTCTTGACATTTCAGAAATTGAGTCAGGAAACATGGATATCCTGCCAGTTCAATATGATCTGTTTTCCGTCATTAATGACTGCTATAACATGACTTTTTTTAAGACGCAGGATAAGAGGACTGGAATTGGAATTAAAGATTGATCCATGCATACCTTGCGAATTGTCTGGTGATGAAGTGCGTATCCGGCAGATTATCAATAACCTGCTCTCGAATGCAGTCAAGTATACGGAGAATGGAACGGTAACGTTCGCCATGGATTATGAGGATCGGGAAGAAGCGTGGATCAATCTGATTATTCAGGTAAAAGATACGGGAATCGGCATAAAGCAAGAGGATTTTGATAAGCTTTTCGATTCGTTTCAGCGGCTTGAGGAGAAGCGTAACCTCACAATTGAAGGGACAGGACTAGGCTTGAATCTGACACAGCGCTTAGTTAAAATGATGAGCGGAACGCTGACCGTAGAAAGTATCTACGGCAAGGGTTCCATATTTACGGCAAAGATACCACAGAAAGTCAGAAGCTGTGAAAAGATGGACAATTTTATAGAACGATATCAGAGAAGAATGGTTTCAACTGGCGAGACCAAAGACCCTCTGACTGCGCCAAAGGCAAGGATTCTGGTCGTTGATGATGTGGCGATGAATCTGAAATTGGTCAAAGGACTTTTGAGGGAAACGAAAATACAGATTGATACGGCCATAAGTGGCAAAGAATGTCTGCAACGGATTCAGAGACAATCTTACGACATGATTTTTCTTGACCATATGATGCCAGAGATAGACGGGATCGAAACCTTGCAGCGAATGCAGCAAGCAAGAGGAGATTCTGATCGTGCTGTGCCGGTGATCTCGCTGACTGCCAATGCGATTTCGGGATCAAAAGAAATGTATCTGGAAGCCGGATTCCATGATTATCTCTCTAAGCCAATCAAAGAGGAAGCGTTACTTGAGATGCTTCGAAAATATCTGAGGAAAGAACTGATAGAGAATTGTGAAACCACCAAAAATCCGCACTGGCGGATATCTGATGAGCTCCGACCCGGAGGTAAAAAAACAGTAGAGACAGAAGAAAAAGCGCAAACGGCTGCTGCAGACGGTTTGTTATGCTATCAAGTTCCCTCTTTGACTGCTCAATAATAGCCGTATTAGAAAACTCATCATACAACAAAATAATCTTTATCACAGGAACATTTACTCTGCAGCTGAGCTGTGCATAACTACTGTTTAGTTGTGCATATGCTTCACTTATCAAGTGATTAAAGAAAGTGTTTACTGAATTCAAATTCGGAACTTGTTGCTTGACATCCAATTTGAACAAAAACGATTTCGTTTCAATAAGCATCTGTAGCGAACCAAAATCAATGACAAAATTAGCCCCTTTCTTTGATAAAGCATATAGTATATTTCATTTAGAAGATTCAAAATATGAAATCTTCCGCTTTAATCATTGACAATTCCACGCTCCCTGGATTAGCCGTATTTATCACGCGTCTTGCATGATTCATAACTAAATCATCATAAAGATTTCTTACCAACCTGCCATTTGCGAAATTTTCGTCTTTCGCTGATGTCTGATGTTCAAAATACAAATGAATCTTTTCTTTTGCTTCTTCATCCAGAATATAGTCATTATTCTTACATATAGAAATTAGTATCATGTCCAACTCATTAGGACTGTAGTCATCAAATTCTATAAATGTATTGAATCTGGACTTCAAACCAGGGTTGAAGTCAAAAAACTTATTCATAGGCTCTGTATATCCTGCGACAATCACAACCAGATCTTCTCGGTAATTCTCTAAAGCCTTGGTCAGTTCTGTTAAACATTCCCTGCCATAAGAGTCAGCGTGGTCATTTTCTGTGATGCTATAAGCCTCATCAATAAACAAGACGCCGCCTTTAGCTTGCTCAATTACTCTCTCCACCTTAAGCGCTGTCTGCCCCTGATATCCGACAATCAAATCAGTCCTTGAAACCTCGACAAAATGCCCTTTCGAAAGCAATCCGATACGTTTATAAATCCTACCTACGATGCGCGCCACTGTTGCTTTACCTGTTCCCGGATTTCCGGTAAAGGCAAGATGCAATGTATTTTTTACGGAATGGAGCTTTTTCTCCCGACGCATTTTCTGAACTTTCTGGTACATAATTAAGTCTTGAACTTTATTCTTTACTTTTTGTAAGCCTACAAGTGCATTCAATTCATCCAATAAATCCTGGAGTGTTCTTGTATCCTCGTCCGGTTCTTCGGTTGGCATGCAAATCTCTTGTAAGGTCAAATAGCCGTAAAACTCAATCAAACTGGAATTAACAACCTGTGCCGCCTTTTTAGCCTCAATCTTATGCTTAGGATTATCAACTGCCTCCGAAAGTCTTCTAAGAAGTGCAATTGTAGCAGCTTTACTATTATTTTCTACAATCACAGTAGCCAGCTTGGTTATTTCCCCACATGCATCAGTGACTGCATCTAACTTAGACGCATTATTGATTAGCGCTTGTCCGTACTTGTCCATCAAATCACCTTCATAAGAAGCAAAGTCAACTCAAGAATTGCAAGTCCTGCTGAACCTCCGGCAATCCAATATGCATATTTAACTTTCTATATAAAAAACAATCTGACATAAGCTGATTTAAAACATTAAGATTCCTTTCAATGATATTCTTATAAGTTTCTGTTTGCTTTATAAGCTTTTTAGAACAAGCTATTTCAATAACAGATTTTATTGAAAGTTCTTTGCTACTTACAATTTCATGCATAATGTCATGAAGCTGTTTCTTATCATTCGCATTGTGAATTATAAATCCATCTTTTCGTACAAGCTGAATTAATAAATTATAATCTTTTATCAAAAAAAGATTACATAAATCAGCCACATCCAGTGCTTGAATTGAACACAAATACTTTTCTATCCTATCCTTAACATCTGCATACCGATCATCAAAGACTTTATACAACTGTTGAAATCCATTTTTCTCTGCGATTGCTTTATTTGTTAAAATAAGGACTTTTGGATTGTCAGCAAACTTTTTTTGCTTCAAAGAGAGCCTCATTTATTACTGACTGATACTTTCTTTTCTCTTCAGAACAACTAAATGCAGATGGTTTACTATCTACGAGCGAATACATCACTTTTACAAAAGCATGTCTATCTTTTTCTTTTTCATAAATACCACTATCAAGCTTTTTTAATGCCACATTCTGTTTAAGACTATCTAATCTAAGCGAGTTGATTACACCAAGAACCTCGTATGAGCACCTAAAATTATCCTGTTTTAAGATCGATTCAAGCGTTCCATCATTTATGAAAATGTCAAGATCATCAATACCCTCATCATATATGGATTGCATATTGTCACCAAATAAACCTATAGCCACTCCATATGTCTGACTTAAAGTTAGTATATCACAAAGTACCTCTTTCTGAGTGTCCTGATATTCATCTATAAAAATGTAATCATATTTGTCTGAAATTATTTTCCCCAATAATGGATACTTTTCAAATAGTAGATGGAAAAGCACAAGCAAGGCATCATGTCCATAACTCAAATCACTTAGCCCATGAAATTTTGTTTCATTATAATAAATAGCTGAATATTCCTTATCATCAATAATATCCATAATTTTCCCATTCAACAATCGAATTTTTTTATTAAGAAATTAATTATATCCCTCCGGATCCTTATCATACTCTCTTTTCCCTGTTACCTTTTCGGTATTCTCTTTGCAAATTCTATAAAGATTAGACGCATATTTTTCATATGCTCTTTTATATTTCTCATGCTCCATTTTTTTATAATCAGCTTCTTTCTGCTCTTTCAATTGTTCCGCACGAACCATTTCCGGCACAAAAAACAACTCAGAGATAACAGATTTTATATTCTTTTTGTAATGCCCAATCAATCCGTATAAGAAAGAATGGATTGTACTTATCAGATATTGTTCTCCTACCCTTCCTGCCATCTCATCTACAGCCGCATTTGGATATGTAATACATATAACCCTTGCTTTAGGATGTTTTGTTTTTATATAGAGGAGAAGTTCTTTAAGAGACTCTGTTTTTCCGCTGCCTGCACCACCTTGCAAAACAAAACTTTTTCGTGAATCAATGCATTTTTTACACCTATTCATAGCATTTATTGTTTTTGTAACCATTTAATACCCTCCTGTATGTATGAAGGCGCACTCCAATTTATTTCTTTTGTGTATGCCAAAAATAAGATGGATGATGCAAAATCGGTCTTCTTTTCAATAACAGAATGCGTAAAATTATATTTATCATTCACTAAATTTTCATCTAAACTGATAAGATGTTTGGAAATTTATCTTAGTGATTATGTATCTAATTTAAGAGTTGATAAGCTGCTTCCCGATATAAAAGAATTACCTTTTATAAATAAGGTGCTGTCATTCAATTACACAAGTACATATGAAAACTACTATGGTGAATTCCCTTATGAAATAGATTATACTCACGGTAAAGCAGCAATAGAGAATACAATGGATACCAATAACATAGTTCTTGGAATTGATGAGTATTTGAAAGGGGACGAGAAAAATCAGAATACAGAATTTATTGAGTTTAAAAAGTATTTTCAAAGAATTCATAAAGAGACAGGCAGCTTATATAAATTGTGGTTAAATAAAATGGAAGAACAGGAACAGATTAAAGAAATTACTTCAGTACGGAAGGATAATGATGGAACTATAAGTTATGTTGAAGAATACGCTACATGCCATAAAGTATTCTTTTTCGGACATTCTTTGGATGTTACAGATCGAGATATTATTAGGGAATTTATCTTAGCGGATAGAGTTCAGACAACAATTTTTTATGTAGATAGGACGGATTATGGTAAGAAAATAACTAATTTGGTAAAGGTTATTGGGCAAGATGAATTGATCAGGCGTACAGGAGGAAAAACAAAAACATTTCAAAAAATAACTAAGGAGGCATAATACATGGGACTATATAAAGAGATTATGGAAGCGGCAGAAATAGTGCGTAAAGATGATAACCTTGACTTATATAAAAAACTGTTAGATTTAAGTTCGAAGGCACTTGATTTGCAGGAAGAAATTTCAAGGTTGAGAGAAGATAACGGGGAATTAAAAAAGAAAAAAGACATTTCTGAAAAAATAGTACGGCATAAATTGCCATATGTGACGCTGAAAGATGATTTGAATGATTTGTATTATTGTTCTCATTGCTGGGATGGCGAACAGATAGTTATATAACTCAATTGTGCAGATAATGGATGTTTTGAGTGTCCGCATTGTCATGCAAAAGGGTTATATGATACAGAAAAAAATAAGCAATATCATAAGAGGCAAGCCGAAAATATTGCCAATATGAATAGAAGTTTGCATCGTAAAAATATTTTTGATGGCTATTGATGTTTTATATTATGATGTATGAATGAGTCATGAATTGGTGTGCAGACATGAGGAGATGCTCAGTTCGGCAAAAAGAAAGATGAAAGCTCCATCTGTGTCAGCGGAGCGGAATATCTGATTTATGTTGTTTTCATTAGCGTCCAACAGGAAAGTATTGGGATACGATATGATGAAAATATATGTTTGGAGAAGTAGGATGGAGGAGAAATTCAAGATGGATAATTATGGTGAAATCCTTATATATCAATCCGAAGACGGTTTAACAAATATTGAAGTTAAGATACAAGACGAAACTGTGTGGCTTACACAACAGCAAATGGCAGATTTGTTTCAAACATCGCGAACAAATGTTGTAGAACATATCGCACATATATATGAAGAATTTGAATTAGATGAAAACTCAACCTGTCGGAAATTCCGACAGGTTCGCAAGGAAGGAAATCGCGAAGTTTCACGGGAGATGTCCTACTATAATCTTGACATGATTATTTCTCTTGGTTATAGAGTGAAATCCAGAATAGCGACAAATTTTCGGCGTTGGGCGACGGAACGTCTGAAAGAATATATGATAAAAGGCTTTACGATGGATGATGAGCGATTAAAGAATCTGGGAGGGGGAAATTACTGGAAAGAGTTATTAGACCGTATACGGGATATTCGCTCATCGGAAAAAGTGATGTACCGGCAGGTGCCTGACCTTTACGCTACCCAGGAAAGACCTTGTCACGCTAACGCGTGAAAACTTCTTATGAAACAATGTGAAAATGCTTACGACAGGGTGTTCCGCTTCTTACTGTAAGATAGAAAACAGCGTGTTTGCTTAAAATCAAAAGCCCCGGATATTGACTTCGGGAATTCCTTTCTATATAATATTGGGGCAGATGGCAGGAAACTGCTATGTGGAATTATTCTTTAAGAGGTTACAGATATGTTTAAGATAGCAATTTGTGATGATGAAGAAATACTTATCCATACATTAAAAGAAAATTTAGACAGATATGCTGCGGATGCGGGGGTGGAATTTTGTTACCAGGCTTATTCTGACGGAAGTGAGCTGCTTGCAAAGTATCAGCCCGATCTTGACCTGATTTTTATGGATATTAAGATGGAAAAGCTGGACGGCTTAAAGACGGCAGAAGAAATCAGGAAGCTGGACAGTAATGTGGGACTTATTTTTTTAACCTCTTTAAAACAGTATGTCTGGAAAGGTTATGAATACAGTGCGGTCAATTATCTTTTAAAACCTGTGAAATATAATGTGCTGAAAATGGAGTTAGACCGTTATTTTGCCCGTTATCAGGGAAAAGAGGAGCCATATCTTAGCTTTGGAAATGATAATGGGAAATACAAGGTACTGTATAAAAATCTGTCCTGTGCGGAAACCAGCAAGCGCAATGTTATGCTGCATTTTGACGGACAGGAACAGATTATTTATAAAACTATGAAAGAAATATCTTCGCTGCTTTTACAGCAGCCGCAATTCGCCTGCTGTCATAAAAGTTTTGTGGTCAATCTTTCCTTTGTGAAAAGCCTTGAGGGACTGGAACTTATACTGACCACAGGAAAGCGCATCCCCATCAGCCAGCCCAAGCGAAAGGATTTTATGGTAAAACTGACGGATTACTGGGGGAATATGCTATGATGTGGTTGTATCAAAGCCTGGATATTCTGTCAACGATTACAGAATCGGTCAGTTTACTGGCTTTTGCTATCTGTTTTTGCAGGAATCCCCGCTTTCATTCTCCAGGATATAAATGGTGCATTTCAGGCATCTATTTTAGTTGTGTTTATGCGTTTACCTGGTGTTCAGCATTGGGAGCATACAAAATGCCTGTCTTCATCATAATAGGGATTGTCATTTTGAAGATATTTTATAAAGACAGCATCTATCAATGTGTTGTGGCTTATGAAGTATATTTTTTTGTGGTATCAATCATACCTGAGAGTATTGGCACGTTGGTTTTCACATTGACCCTGGATGAGGATTTGATTGTCAGGGTGGGCAGCAGGTATTTTCTACTCTGGGAAACATATTTTTTTATATTGGCAATCAGGGCTTTGGCTGTTTTTATTGTTTATAAAATATGCAGGAAAAATCAATACCAGCTTATGTGGAAAGATACACTTGTCTTAACCATTGTTTTTGCAATTGGATTCTTAATGTTTCTAAAAAATACTTTTATGCATTTGAATCTGGGAACAGTGTCGGAAATCTCTTATTGTATCGTAGAAGTGATTTTCCCATTGTTCTTTATGATGTTTTTTCTGTATGTGAGAAATACCTTATATCTCCGGGAGCAGGAACAAAAGGATAAAATGCAGATTGCACAGCTTCAGAAGCAGTTTGATTATTATCAGGAAAAACAAAAGGACGAAGAAAAGGTACGTTCCGTTTATCATGATATGAAAAATCATCTGCTTATTTTACAGCAGCAGATCAATTCTCCCGAAACAGCCGAGATGGTAGAGGAACTGCAGGCACAGGTGGCAATGTATGAAGACTATGTGCATACGGGCAATGGGATTCTTGACATCATTCTGAAAGAGAAATCCGAGCTTGCCAGAGAAAAACAGATTTCTTTATCAGTTACTGCTGACTTTAATGGCGTGGATTTTATAGAGCCCCTTGACATCAGTACTATTTTTGGCAATGGATTGGATAATGCCATTGAAGCAAGTGAAAGGCTTCCCGTGGAACAGAGGACAATTTTTGTAAAAGCAGGTAAAATACAAAATTTCCTTTCCATTGTCATACAAAATAACTGCACGGAAGAAAGTAAGCCTGCTAAAAAACGTACGACAGGGAGCAGTGATTTTCTTCATGGCTTTGGTATTTCTAATATGAGAAAAGCCACCGAAAAATATGACGGTCAGCTTACAACAAAATGCGAAAAGGGAAAATTTGTTTTGAAAATATTGATTCCGGTAATATAATCCTGCTCCTGATATTGCAGCATCAGGAGCAGTTTATCTGTCTGATTTATGGAATGACAGAATCAGGAGTATTTCTAATTGGAACCGGTGTCTGAAGAATCAGAGGAAGAAATGACTTCCCCGGTATCTGCATTGATAAAATCAACATGTATATTGCCTGTATCTTCTTCGGAAAGTATGCTATACATACCACCGTACATATAAAAAGCAACAGGTAAAAAAGATTCGCTCATGTCAGGTTCTGCTGATTTGGTAGTAACTTTAAAATCTGTAAAATTTTCATTAGCTTTTATCTCAGTTATATTTGGATAATCTTCGGAGCCTGCGATTTCGTCCAGTGCGGTATGGAGTTCCTCTGCAAAAGTAATTATAATATCAGGTAATTCCCTTTCCTTCCGTTTTTACCATAGAACAGTAAAATCCTGTAAACAGTTCCATGTTTCATTTAAAAAATTTCATCATCCATAATATCTTCATCATGCTGAAGCATTTCTTCTGTCACTTCTGTATCAGTACGTTCATGCGCGGCATTCAGGAGCAGGCGATCTGCTGCGGTGTATTTTTCAATGTGAGTGAGTTCCTCCACACGCTTTTCAGCCTCATATTTTCCAATGTCATTGAGGGATTCATAATAATGGATAATTTTCAGCTTTTTTTCTTTTCCCGATATAGTTTCCTCCCATCCCATGATATAAGCGGGAGAAACATTGCCTATAAGTGCTATGGCCTCAATTTTGGCAAATGGGATATTGGTTATGATGTTGTTTTCATACTTATATAACGTCTGCTTTGAGACATTGATTTTATCTGCAAAGTCTACCTGGCTTATCTGCAATTTATCTCGCACAGATTTTATTCGTTCCCCTGTAGTCATGGGCAGCCTCCTTGTGTTAGTAACTCTATAATATCACAAAAACAGGGGGATATCAATTAAAAATATCTTGACAAGTTACAAAAATGTGATAACATAGTAGTAACTTTAAAAGTTACAACAAAGAAAGTAAGGATGGATAAAATAAATGAACAGGTATCATATTGACTGGCAATTGTGCTAAAACGCGATACGTTCAGCATACTGCGTATGCTCTGCCACACCGCACTGGGCGCGGGAATTTCCTGTTTCTGATTCAGCATCTGTTTTTTTTGCCCGGTGGTAACTTTAAAAGATACTACAAGCGAAATCGTTTTAAAAATTTTAGTTAAATCAGAGATTTATGAAAGTTTGTCCGGAATGTCCCGTATGTCCGGAAAGGAAATGCTAATATATTGCCAGGTCATGGAAAGGCCGGTGACTTGCGGGGGAAAGGAGGAATGCGAAATGAAATTATGGGAAGAGGAGAAATCCGGCGAGGCGGAAAAAGCAGTCCGGGTGTGGGGAAAGGAGGGCACATATGGCGCTGATAACAGAAAAAGCAATAGCTGCCTTTAACCTGTCTTTGATTGACAGAGGGTATCTGCTCTGGGGCAGGCATCGTACCTGGGAGGAAGGAAAGGCAGGTTTTGTGACAGCGGTAACAGAAGAACAGCTGACTGTGCAGTACCATCCGGGTATCGGAAATGTGACAAATCATTTTGTCATCCCGGTATCTGAGGCGGCAGAGGGCCAGTGGGAAATCCGGTGGTCAAAAGAACTGTCAGAAATACAGGAATATGGTATGGGAGAAAGCAGCGGAGAAAAGAATGGAGTTCCCAAAATGGAGGGAGGAGAATCTGGTGATACTGGAAGAATTAATCCATAAAAGGTTTGTAAGTTCAGGAAACCTTGTAAAGCAGCTTGGCTCTTTTGAAGGGTCGCCGGCAGTTTTCTGTTCGTCGCCGCCCGGTGACAGTCAGGGAGGATGGGAAGAAAACAGTCCCTGTCCGAAGCTGGTTTACAGTTTTCAGAGGAAGGCAGGTGGAGAAAGGCACAGTGCCGGTACCTTATCGGTATCACTGCTTTGTCAGGGAACCCATAAGGCCCCGGAGGAAACAGAGCTGCTGGTAAAGGACTGCCTGCGGGATGTTATCCTGAAACCGGAAGGAGGGAATCCCTGCTGTTTTATATGGAAGCGGACAGAAGCGTTTGTTGCAGGGGAAGAAAAGAGCAGTATAACAGACAGGCGTGAAATCCGTTTTGATATTCTGGAATACCCTTCTCAGGAAAGTACAGACCCGGATCCGATTATTGCTGCGGCAGGATATCTGAAAGGGCTGTATCCGGAATGCCTTGTTATGGGCTGTGACAATTTAGGAGACATCACAGAAGTTACAGAACAGCAGCCGGTGGTTTACTGCAGGCTGGCGGCTCTGGAAAAATCAGAAGAAACAAATACGGTTGCATGGGTGGACAGCAAAATTGCCATTCACATTTTAAGTCCGTCCCATGAAGTCAGGATGAAACTGGCAGCCGGCATGGCAAACCGGATGTCTCTGGACGGGGAACTGATTCTTCCGGACCGGTCCCCCATGTTTCTGAAAGGGATTTCTGTAAATTACAGGTCGGATTATCTGAAAGAAGGGCAGATTTTATTTACCGGACATTACGGTCTTTTGCGGTACCGGCCAGAGCAGCGCCGGTTACTGCAGGGAAAAATCAGTTATGCGTAAGGAGGAAGCAGAATGGCATCAGAAAAGACAGCGGAAGAAAAAGTATCTTCCGGAGAAACAAA